>Ga0233410_10000003_pt1 | contig 122962 bp, 124 predicted proteins | sample Na_anoxic_1_MG_FD_179869 | JGI IMG/M metagenome (GOLD analysis project Ga0233410, IMG submission 179869) | Seawater microbial communities from Saanich Inlet, British Columbia, Canada - Na_anoxic_1_MG | ecosystem: Environmental > Aquatic > Marine > Inlet | place: Canada: British Columbia...
AGTCAGCTTGTTATCATTACAATGAAGCCTGGTTAACGCGGGACAATTCAAATGCTGAAAGGAAGTCAGCTTGTTATAAGAACAATACAGCGTGGTTAACACAGGACAATTCAAATGCTGAAAGGAAGTCAGCTTGTTATAAGAACAATACAGCTCGGTTAACGCGGGACAATTCAAATGCTGAAAGGAAGTCAGGTTGTTATAATCACAAGTCAGCTCGGTTAACACAGGACAATTCAAATGCTGAAAGGAAGTCAGCTTGTTACCAGAACAATGAAGTGTGGTTAACACAGGACAATTCAAATGCTGAAAGGAAGTCAGCTTGTTATGATGACAATACAGCTTGGTTAAATTGGGTGCATTGAGTCCTTCAAACGAGGTAATCCCACAATGAGAACAATCCAATTCCGTGACATGCAACAATTCGTTATCGCTTCCAATAAATGTAGATTTAGTATATTTGTACGCAACCATTTTCTTTTCTACTGAGAATATGGTTCAGATATAAATCATTTTTTTGTTTTTGCTTTTGCAAATGAAAAAACAATCAATCCGAGTATAGATCGCCGTTGCACGGATTGGAGTCGTTGCCCGAGTTGATGCCGTCCCACACCACGCCGCAGTTATTCGCCCAGGTATATTTGGCACATGTGCCGTCGTTTCCCGTAAAAGGCGCAACCGTGAAATCCATGGTATTGGCACTCGCGTTGTCTTTATTTTTTAGCGACAGGGTATAGTCGGGGTCCTTTTGCGTTTCGGCATCCGCTACATCGGCGGTCTTTAAAAAACACTGCTGCGTGGATGCATTGTGGGTGGCGCCAAAGCACAGGGCCGACCCCGAGCACAGGTTCTTGCACTGGGCCTGGGACACGTCCGCGTGTTCCGTCAGCGTGTTTCCGATGGAATTCGTATTGGCTTGGTCCATGTACATTTTCTCGGAATTCACGAGGTTGCAGGTGCCTAGATTGTGCGTGTTCATGCACGCCGACCCGTTTCCCTCAATGTCCACCCAGTAATCGGGGCAGTCGCCAATGATGGGCGGCCACTGCGTTTCGCCAGCGCCCGACTTGGACAAAGACACGCCGATAATAATCAAAATAACGGATAAAATAAGAATGGCAACAATGACGACCGTTTTTTGAAACATTTTATTTTTGTAAAAAGAAAATCCCTGTTATATTGCAGCAATATTTATTTTGTTAGGTTGTTCTCCAATCTAGGCCATGGTCCAGCTACATGCTTGCAATTTACACAACTTTTTTTCCCATTTACAGCCCAGATATACAATGAATTGTGTATTTATATTGTTTTTTATTTTGTTAGGTTACGACAACATTTCCGCGGGATAGTCCATGTCTTTGAGCACTTTGAGCCCGCCTTTTACCGTGGAGATTCCCTTGGCCAATTTATACGTGTATTGAAACTGGTCTTTATCTCCACCTTCATTACGTTTAATACCCATGTGCATGTTCACCACCCTTTTATTCGCTTCTAAATTCAAGCATAATTGCGTGTAATGCGTCGTCAGCATGCACGTGACTTGCGGTTTTAGCGTGAGGTACTGCATGAACGACGTGGCGGATTCCACGGCTTCCTCGGGATTCGTTCCAGAGTACAGTTCGTCGAAAATACATAGATGTGATTCCTCTAAATTAGATTCGCTGATTGCGTCCAAAATGAGTTTGCAGCGTCTCGCTTCGGCTTGAAACAGGCTGTCGCGTCCCGATGTGTCGGGAATGTTTAAATAGCAGTGAAAGTGCGAAAAAAGAGTGGGAAAAGAAGCGCGCCGAAAGCATCCCGCACCCACTTGCTGGCACAGCAGCGTGTTAATCATGACGCTTTTTAGCATGGTAGTTTTTCCGCCGCCATTCGGGGCAGTAATGACGATATTTTTTGCCAAAGAGCAGTCGTTGGTGATTGTTTTGGTCTCCGCTTCACTCTTCATTTCATTTATAAATTTCGGGTAAAACAACCCTTGGAATTTATTCTTATTTTTTTTGTTAGCTTTACCATCTTTATTTTTATTTTTAAACTTGGACTCGTTTGTTTTATTTTTATTCGAAATCTTGGCCAAATGCATCGCGCCGTCATCCAACTGCTTACCGAGTCCCGCCATATTTTCCATAAACCCGTGAAAGCCAAACGAGTAAGAAACCAGGTCGCTAATGTGGTCACTTGTATGAATCGTGTAAAAGTGGCTCAGCACCTGGCCAAACTGTTTTATTTTCGAGAAAGAAAAGGTGAATCCCGAAATGTGGGCCAGCTCTAGTTTCCATGCGTGCAGCGCAACAATCTTCTCATCTAAATCCTTTTTAAAATCAGCAAAGCTAACAAACGATTTAATTCGACAAGAAAAGTCGCGCATTTGGGCCAAAGAATATTCCGCGTATTCTTGCATGCATTGTAGATGGGCGTGAATGTCTCGCATATTACTGTAGAATCGCACGCACGACAGCACGTTTTGATAAATGGTAAACAGGTAAAAGCTCGCCGAGACAATGGCGTACATTTTCTGCCCCGAACCCAGATCGGAAAATCCCGTAAAGACCTTGGCGACGGGGTTGCTCGCCATCAATCCTTTTAGAATGTTGCCGTATTCGCCCACCGTGATGGGAATTTGTTTTAGTTTTAAAATGAAAAACGGGATGAGCAAAATGAGCAGGGGAGAGCACAGTGAAATAATGGGAGACGCAATGTTGTAGATGCTCATGAGCTGCATGAAGAGGGGATTGGCGTTGAGTCCCTTGGCGAAATCCCACTGAATGTACGAATACTTTTCACAAAAGGACGTTTCGCCTTTGATTTGGGACCATGTTTCCAGCATTTGTTTTTTGATTCGGTCTTTAGCAGCCACATTTGGTTCCTTTTCTTTTCTTTTTTTTGTTAGGCTTTTATCCTTCAACAAGCTTTGAAACTCGGTCAAATAGGTTTTGTCAGACGTGGTATAGGATGCAATTTCCCCCATGATATTTTTACCAACGTCAGTAGTGGGGGAAAACACGTGCTCGTACAAGGGTTTGTCTTTTGTTTCTTCTTTGTTTTTATCTTGGTCATTCTTTTCATCATTGTCTTGGTCATCATTTTGGTCGTCATTTTGTAAAAGCTGCACCAGTTCCAAGTCTTGGATGATGTTTGCATCCAGCTTTTGCGATTTGGCATTGTACTGGATGGGAAGCTTGAACTGCTGCAAATCCAGGTGAGGAATCGTCATTGTTATATTTCACAATGTATTTATTATAAAATTCCAATAAAAACAATATGAAGCTAACAAACGTATAATGTAAAACATGCTGAGAACTATTTTCCGAAAAAAAGACGACCTCAAATTGAGCAACGTGTGTTGTGCCGAAGAGCGTTCTCTACTTTTACACACCAAGTCAGCCAATTACAAGGTTAATACGACAATTCAAGAAAAAGAAAAAGAAAAAAAAAGAACCAAGATAATGTCAAGGAATTGACCTTGTGCCCTGATACAACTTTTACATGTTCGGGTGATAGATGCACCGAAGTATATAAAATGTATTCATTTGTGTGTCCAAGATTTATAAATTTCGCCAAACAAACGTGTCTGAAATTTAAATTTAATGATATCCTAGATATGCCTTTAAGTGCGTCTCAAATCATTGAGAAGATTGAGATTGAAATTGGAGGATGTCGAGTAGAAGACATTTTGTTTTTAGAAAATAATGTGTGCGTCTCGTCTGTAAGGCATCATGTTACCATTAATCAGTATCAGGACCATTATAATCATTATAATTGCGATCATGTGGTCATCGAGGAAACAACCACAACCATAAAGGTTGATGTTTCCAGTCACGATGAAATCATCGTACCTCTTCCCCTTTTAGCTTTAAAATTGAACGAATATGAGTTATTTTTGGCACCAGATAGCATATATGAAACAAGGTTAATCATTCACTTTAAGAATTATTATTGCATCACGTCCACCACTGTTTTATTGCATTCCTTGCCTTAGATATTTTTTTATTTTTTTTGTTGGGCTCAGAAAACGAAAAAAATGATATAAAAGGAATTTATCAATTCGAATATACGGTTCCAAGACAAAAAATGGACAGACCAACCTGGAAAGAATATTTCAAGAGTTTGGTGCTGCTTACTTCCACGCGGTCGCCATGTGAGAGGCTGCAGGTCGGCTGTATTTTGGTGAAACACAATCGCATTATTTCGCAGGGGTACAATGGGTATTTGCCTGGCGCGCCGCACCAATCCAAAGTCGCGGACGGGCATGAGCAGGCAACGGTGCATGCCGAGCAGAACGCTATTACGGATTGTGCGAAACGAGGGGTGAGCAGCGACGAAACCGATGCCTACATTACGCATTATCCGTGCATCCACTGCATGAAGATGTTGTGTGCGGCGGGCATTCGAAACATTTATTACATTCACGACTACAAGAACGATGCATTGGTGCAATATTTTCACGAAATTTCTGGAATAGAACGGCTAGAACAGATATGATTATTTTATGACAATTTTCCATTCAATCCACGCATCATACTATCCACCCAGGCATTGTAGCACATGTTATTTTCCACAATCAACGCCGTGTCCTTTTTTAAATTCATAATTCGTTTTGTAGTTCTGATACAATGGTATGTTCCAACGCTTGCAATCATAAAAGGTACGACGTACGACGCGAATCAGATGCAGCATCTTTATTTATAAATGGTTGGTTTACGTTTGAAATCATTTTTTTATTTATTTAATCCGTGTTTTCTTCGTTTATGCCCGTTATCTCCACTGGCTCGCTGGCGGAAATATCCTGAGCATACTGTGCCTGCTGCTCCACCAACCCGTCCAGTTGCGTCTGCTGATTTTCCACCGTGTTTTCTAAATTGTCTAGTCGCTGGACAAAGGCTTGCTGCGTCTCTATTTTTTGCTCCAGCGACATGATATTGCCTGCATTTTGCTGGGCTAAAATGAGGGCATTATTCGGATCGTTGGTGTCGTATTTTTTAAAATCGTCGCCGTCCTTTTTTTCTTCTTCGTTTACTGTTACATTTTTAGTGTCATCATCTTCGGTGCCATCTGTCATGCCTTCGCATAATTTAAAAGCGCATGAATTGAAAATGCGTAGACGAAAAAAAGAGTACATGGATGCACACACTAACAAAGCAAAAAATACAATTAAAAAAGAAAGAAGGTGTTTTTCAATAAATGATGCCATTATTATAATTTATTGCAATATTTATTTTAATTTTAACCAAACGATTTACATTTCCACCATTTCCATGCACTTGAAAATCAACTTGCTCGCCAGTCCAGGGCATTCCTTGGCCTTGCACTTGGAAAGAGCCAGCACCCGATTGTGAATTTGCGTATTTGGCGACACTTTATCCATACACACTGCCTTTAGCAGCTTGAACAAGATGTACACATACTCAACCAGCTCGTGGTTGCGGTTCTTGGCCGCCGCGTCCATCTTTGACGCATCGATTTGAATTGCCAACTCAATTAGGACGCAAGTCACGTCATTGTGTTTCCCCGTGATGGTCAAGACGTGGCCCAGAAACGTCGTCTCGGCCTTGAGCATGTCGTTGTTTTTATTGTTTTTGCAAGACTGCTCGTACGAGGTGGCGTCCGTGTTGATGGCGATTGCGTCAAACATGGTTTGATTTATTAGGCGTTGCATTCTTTCGTTCAACACAGCCGTCAAGGCGGGATATTCCTTCACTAAATCCACGTACATGTCCGCGAATAGCTTGGAATAAAACTTGTTGGCCGAGGAAATCTCATAGATGGCGTCGCTGAGGCGCACCATGTTTTCTGGCACCATGTCGGGGTGGATAATCTGCGACAAAATATTGGTAATCTTGACATACATGTCGTTCTTGGTCTTGTCGGTGGTTTTGTTCAAGTATGTGCGAATGAGCAGCAGCTGGCTGTCAAACCCAGTGGTGACATTTCCCAAGATGGTTGTGGCGGGGGCTTTTTGCTGAACTGCTGACGCGGCTTCTCCGCTACCGCCACCGCCACCGCTACCGCTACCGTTGGAGGACGGCATGCGCAAAGAAGGATTGGGTTTGTGATGTGACGCGGAAGAAGACGAAGAAGAAGAAGCATGTCGGGGGGGAAACCGCTTATCGCTCCAAGAATTCCCTTTTCCTTTTAATGCGTCCACTACTGACTGAATTGTGTGTAACGTATTCTGCGACGGGGACGAATACGCGGTGCAATCCTCGAAATACTTGATGGAATACTTGCGATTTGCGTTTTCCGAAATGGTCGTCGACATTACTATACTATGTGGAATGTATTCAAGTCGTTTATTTCATTTTTTTCATTTTATTTTATATTATTTATTATAATATACGACGCAAATAATGAATGCAAATAATAACAATAATAATAATAATGAAATAAAAACGGTGTTTATACCGCGAAATAAATTAACGTTGCGCAAAACAAAAGAAATAAAAAAAATAGAGCGAACAAAAACCACCAAGGTTCAAAGCCGCGGTTGGAATCTCAGCGACGAGCAAAAAACGCCCGATTACCAAAGGGCGTTGCTAACAAATTTATTAAACGAATCCAGCGACGAATCAACGTCTTATTTGACCCAAGAAATACTGAAATTGCTCAAAATAAAACAATCCAGTTACAAGTCTCAGGATGTGCGAAAGAATAAATATTGTATCGAATCGTTTGTTAGCGTGGCCACTATCGTTTCTCTTTTACACGAATCGGAACTAAACTGCTTGTATTGTTCGGACGCCGTTTTGGTGTTGTACGAGTATGCCTATGATCCAAAACAATGGACGCTGGATCGCGTCGACAATCAACTCGGCCACAATACCGACAACGTAGTCATTGCGTGTCTGGAATGCAATTTGAAACGGAGAATCACCAACAAAAATAAATTTCAACTTGGTAAAAAAATGGTACTAACAAAACTGGTCAAAGAGAACGCATAAATAATTATGCCAATAACTGCAGTAGTTCAGGTTTTTTCAATTTAGAGGCATCCTCGCACAGTCCCTGTTCCTGCACCAGTTCACGCAACGCGCCCACCGACATTTTTTTGAAATCATTGGTCTTGACTTTTATTAAACCGTCCTCGTTGGTGGCCGCATGAAGAGAATCGATGGGGTCGGATTCAATGTCCATCACCTCGGCATCAATCGTCGCATAAGGTTCGGCCTCAGCCTCAGCCTCGACCATAGCAGTAGCCGTAGAATCCGAATCGGACGACATGTTGGACTCGGAATCCGAATAGTCGTCGTCCGACACAACAATTTTAGCTTCATTGATGTCGCCGTCTAATTCTACAACACTGCTCGTACTATTTCCCCCATCCACCTCTCCTTGGCCCTCTGCGCCCCCCCCACCAATCAACTGTGATTTAATCACCTGAGTGTCGTAGATTATTCCCTGAATCACATTTACCATGGACGCTAATTTATGGTCCTGGTCGGCAATGCGGTGATTAATGTACAGGTAAATCGACCCTAAAAGAATGACCAGCGTAGTAATGCTCAGCAATATATAAGAACTAAAAAAGGAACTAAAAAAATCAGGAATCATGTTTTGCCTTTACATTCTTCAAGATATTTTTTTGCGAATTAAAACGCGATATTTTATTATATTGGTCTAATAAAATGTACAATAAAAACAACAAAAATAAAACGCGCGCAAAATCCTTTAGAAAAAGCGTGCGTAAAATAAAACCGATAAAAAGAAAACGCACCAATAAGTCCAAGTCCAAGTCCAAGTCCAAGTCCAAGTCCAAGTCCAGTCAAATATCGCTAAAACGTTCATCCTATTACAATCCCCCTTTATCCAAATCAACTCGCTCAACTATATCGCCTTTATCTGCTAATTGACTAAAGCATGGTATATTCGTTTTGAATCTTGTTTTGGTACCACTTTTCCTTGACATTGTCGGGCAGCATCACATGATGGTGACGCTCGTACTCGTCGGGACCATAATAATACAAATGTGCGGGATTGGAAGGGAGTCCAGGCCGCAGCCCAGTCGTCATGGATACCTTGAACAATTCGCGGTCGTGCTTTCCCACATACCCAATCAAATCGCCAGTCTTGGCGTGGAGAATCTTTCCACCCATGAAATCGCTGGAAAACACGGTAGTCGCACACGGCTTAACAATCCCTTCCGCGTTCTCCTTGTATACCGTCATGGTATGCGTGTACTTTTTCTTGTTTTGTACAATGTAATCGTCCTCGTCCTCGTAGTATCCATAGTTGAAATCGTTGTTGTTCATGATGCTTTTTTTGATGGGTCGCTTCTCGTTATATTATTATACCAAGTTCTCTTTAATACATTTTTTGTGTTTTTACAAATAGCTGCATTTCAAAAAAATGAAATAGAATTATGGTTCTTTGTGCCATCAAGAAATATATTTCAATGCCGATTTTTAACAAGCTTCAAACCGAACGCCAAACAAAACAAGAAGAATCCATTCGCCGTCAATTATGCCATGCGAGTGTGTTTTGGTTTTTGATTGCACTTATCCTCGCACTGATTTTTACCCTGGATTATTATCCGCTGACGCAAATTATAAATAACTGTACTGGCTGATAAATGATTCCACGTTGGGACTAACGTCCTCGGAAGAGCTGGACGACGGCACGGGCAATTCATTGGACGGTTTCGCTTGTAAACTGGTCCGAATCGCTTCCTTATTTACACCAATATCTTTAGTATCTTTAAAAGCAGAAGCGGATGTTTGCAATTCCTTTTTTTTATCGTCCAAGGTCGCCTGCTGATCTGCGGACAAGGTTGGATCCGAAGTCAGGCCCTCTATAACAAAAGACTTGGCACTATTTTGGGTGAGCCAAAAAATGAGGAGCACCGAGCAAATGCCAAGTATCATGTTATGATGAGAAAAGAGTATTACGCAACTGACAAGAAATAAGCGACCCAACACTGTATGCAGCACACTTTGAACCATTTTTTTGGAAGAGAGTAAAAGAAACCCGACTAACAAAATAAAAAATCCCAATACTTGGTTCATGTTTAGGTTAATCTTTTTAAACATTGTTAGTGTAGTCGGATATTTTATTGGAAAATATTGGAAAAATAAATAAAACAATCTTTCAAGCTATGGACCAAAACCAAAACCAAAACAAAAACAAGAATAATAAATCAACCATGAATATCCAGTGCTGCTTTTGCGGCCCCGTGCGAAACTGCGCCCCCTTTTTGCCCGCCGTCATGCGTAACATCCAGAAGATGGGTTCTCAGTTGTTTCACGACCAGTATGCCATCATCCTCTTTTACGACAAATCCTCCGATATCTCTTTGTCCATCCTAAAAACATGGAAAATCAAATTGAAAAAAGAGGTAGGCGTCCTGATGCATCTGTACATCAATCCTGCCACCACACTGTCTCCATATCGCACGCACCGCATCTCGGCCGCGCGCAACAAATGCCTCGATATTCTGAAAAATAATTATTCGACCACTACCTGTCCCTATTTCATCATGATGGATTTTGACGAGCCCAACAGCAAGCCGTGCCATCCAGAAAATCTGCAAAAGTATTTCGACACAACTAAATCCCTATTAAATAAATGGGACGCCTTGTCGTTTCAGACGGCGCCGCATTACTACGATATCTGGGCCTTGTCGATTGCTCCCTTTAGTTTCAGCTACAACCATTTTCGCAACAACGACGCGTTTTACGGCATCATTCAGACATATATGGATAAAAAGTTGGCGAAAACCAAAGGCCTTGTGTCGTGCATCTCGGCGTTCAACGGCTTTGCCATCTATAAAACCGCCGTGTTTCTTTCGTGCCGATACAGCGGCGATATTCGCACTTCCACGCAATTAAGTAAAAACATCCAGCCGCGATGGATTCAGCAGCACAAACGCGCCACCCAGTCGAAACAGGTCGAATTCCGCGATTACGGACACATCAAAGGCGCGCACGAAGATTGCGAACACCGACCGTTTCACATGCAGGCTATACAGCAAAATGGCGCGAGAATAAAAATATCCCCCGAAGTCATCTTTATTTGAGCAACGAGTCGCACAATTATAAGATAAGATAAGATACGATTAATTCGCAGGTTCTTCTTTGATAATATCATACCAATAAAAGTTAAGCATGCGGAGCGCGACGCAATAAGATACGATTATTTCGCCCCTAATTCATTTGTTGTTTCATAAAATTCTTCAATTCGTTCTTCATGGTATTATTTTTTTTGTTAGGTGGGTCTCTTTTATTTGACTCGTGGTCGTCGTCATACAAAATAGAGGATTCATTCAAAGGAAGGTTGGCGAGTGGTGTTACGCCAGACGGCAGGTCTGAAATATCGGTGGCATTTGGCTGGTCTACCTTTGGCCGATGTTTCAATGTGTCTAAAATAGATTGGTAGGTGTTGGATGCTTCATAATTTTTTACCTTGGTGGAGGTCAAGGTTTCGGTCAAATAAATAAACAGGGTATGGACCGCATAAATGAACAGAAACGAAAATAGTCCAATTTGCAAAATAGTTCCCATCATATTTTTTTTGGAATTTTAATTTACTTTAAGCAATAAAAAATAATCGGAAAAGAAACGTGATAAAATATAAGAAAGAATAAAAGGAGAACATAACAGAAAAGAAATATGTTTAAAAAAGCGGCCAATAACAACACGGTGCTTTTTTCCATTATTTTATTCATGGCGCTTTACGTTGTCATTTCGCAATTTATCCAGCCGAGGTTTTTATACAATACCAATGGGACACTAAAGGAATTCGGCGTGGGGTACAAAAACAAAACCGTCGTTCCTATGTGGCTGTTTTCCGTCGTGCTCGGTATTTTATCATATCTTTTTGTGCTGTACTATGTTACCAATATACATTTTTGATTTGATTTGATTTGATTTGATTTGATTTGATTTCTTTTACTTGGCCTTGCTTTACTTGCATTTTCGGTAAAAGAGACAATAGGCGCTCGGCTGGACGATTACTTTGGCAAGCATTTGCGGATGTTGGTCCAATTTAGTCACGCGCTCGTCGTCAAATATAAACCATTCATTGGTGACGGCGTGTTTAACAGTCGCGACGTAATGCCCGCCCCTTGCGCCGCCATAGTGGTGACACACGCCGTACAGCTCGTATTTATTATTATTTCTCTTTTCTTTTGTTTGGTCGTAATTATATGCGTATTCAGTCATGTCTATATAAAATGGGAAATTCACCATTTGTTTTTGGCGGACATCGAAGCGTTTTAGGCTAAAGACGAGAATAACGGGAAACGACCAAAACCGAATGTGCCGCTGGATGGTTTCTTTTTCTTTGGTTTTTTCGTTCATGTATCCTTCGATGGTCTCCCCCGCACAGTGCTGCTGCAAACAATCATGCAAGGATATTTTTTCCAAAATAGGAGGTACAGACAGGTTGATTTCAAAGAAAGGGTCGGGTTTGAAGCTCAGCGTTTCTCCCGATGCCTGGGACACGATTTCCGACACGTACAGCCCGAAAAACACAGGCAGCAGTTCCGAGTAGTCGTCGGAATACATACTTTGTATCGTTTCGTAGCATTTCACCGCAATCTTGTCCGTGTTGCTAGACGCGGTGCCGCTAACACTGATGCGGACTTTGCGGCTCAGAGCTCCGTGGAACGAATCGACGACCAGAGAAAGAAACTCGGATGCGTCGTTGGGGTTGAACCCGACGAATCCGTTGTTGATTTCTTTTACATTAATGTTTTGCTGAAAGGCTTGGTGAAAGGCGCGCGGATTCACTACGCGTCCTTTAACGGCATCATTCCATAAATGCGTGTGCAAATCTATCCATGTTTGCATCAACCGTTGATTTGCTTGTTTGGTCAAAGAATTGGTCTTGTTGGATTTTTTCGCATGGTTTAGTATATTGTTTAAATCTGGACTGTGAGACAATATTTGCAAACATGTATTCATAAAACACGTGTTTCCGATATTCGCGAGCCCAGTGGTTCCGTTTTCCGTCATTGTAGATTATTCACTTACTTGGATTGTATTTAATTTAATAATCATTTTTTATTTAACTTATTCAAAAAAATGATTATTAAATTCATGTCATATCAAGCAAGAGTAAAAAAATCAAGCATGGTCGCCTACAAATATACTAAATCCACCTTTATTGGAAGCGATAACGAATTGTTGGACGTCACGCAATTGGATTGTTCTTATTGTGGGATTTCCTCGTTTGAAGGGCTCAATGCGCCCAATTTAACCAGGATTGATTGTTCTTATAACACCCTGACTTCCTTTCAGCATTTGAATTGTCCCATGTTAACCGAGATGCATTGTTCTAATAACAACCTGACTTTCTTTCAGCATTTGAATTGTCCCGCGTTAACCACGCTGACTTGTTCTTGTAACAAACTGACTTCCTTTCAGCATTTGAATTGTCATCTTTTAACCACGCTGACTTGTTCTTATAACAAGCTGACTTCCTTTCAGCATTTGAATTGTCCTGCTTTAACCAAGCTGTATTGTTCTAATAACAACCTGACTTCCTTTCAGCATTTGAATTGTCCTCTTTTAACCATGCTGTATTGTCATTATAACAACCTGACTTCCTTTCAGCATTTGAATTGTCCTCTTTTAACCACGCTGACTTGTTCTTATAACAAGCTGACTTCCTTTCAGCATTTGAATTGTCCTGCTTTAACCAAGCTGACTTGTTCTAATAACAACCTGACTTCCTTTCAGCATTTGAATTGTCCAGCGTTAACCACGCTGACTTGTTCTTATAACAACCTGACTTCCTTTCAGCATTTGAATTGTCCTGCTTTAACCACGCTGACTTGTTCTGGTAACAACCTGACTTCCTTTCAGCATTTGAATTGTCCTGTGTTAACCACGCTTCATTGTTCTTATAACAACCTGACTTCCTTTCAGCATTTTAATTGTCCTGCGTTAACCATGCTTCATTGTTCTGGTAACGAATGGGAGTTTATTCCTCCACACATCAATCGCTTACTAAATACAACCAGAAACACACAAAATGTATATTCTGATAAACAAAACGTGCACAACCACCATATCCAAGAATGTATTCGCAGTTCCATCCAAGCAGTCCTGTCGAAAAAACCTTGCATCGCCGCGGAAAATATCTACGAAACCATTTTGGCAGACACGGTGCTAACCATGTTAACCAAGGAAATATTGGTGGATTACTGCAAGGAAACCACCGTGCATTCCACGCTGCGAATCACCTTTGAAGAATTGCTGGTGCATGTATTTAGTCGCATTGAGTGCAATGCGAACAAAGAGGAAATAAAAAATGTATTGAATGCGGAAATGTCCGATTCGGTATGCAAGTGCTTCACGGGCCGCATGTCCCGTCTCATCAACTGTCTAAACGGTTTCGACGACCTGGTAAGCATTCGCATCTCGGATACGGAGCAGATTGGCCAAGTCATTGGCATGATAAAAGAGCAGCTGGATAGTGAGAATAAATATACGGTGGAAAAGCATAGGGAAATGGCCTCGGACGAATTACGGGCAAGAGACTACTCGGAAGAAATCATTGCGGAATGGATCGCGTTTATTGAATAAATTAATAATCGTATTCTTCCTCGTTCAGCAAGAATTCCTTTTTTTCCAGCTCGGGTTCGTTCTTGTTTTTTCCGCTCTTTTTTTTCAATTTCGACGCGGTCGTTGTCGTTGTCGTTGTCTTTTTCTTTTTTTTCTTTTCTGCCGCCGCCGCCGCCTTGACGGATTTCACCACGTCATGAACTTCCTCGTCGCTGCTGCTCACCACAAACCCGTCCTTTAAATATCCGTGTTTGGTCTTGAGCGACGGCGAAAGGTCGGCCAGCTCGTCGGGCTCCATCTCGTCCTCCATGGCGGTTTTGGCCAAATCCTCGAAACCGCCAAACAATTTCTCCTCTATTTTTTTCCAGTCATCCATCGTCAGACTGCTTACAACCATTTTATTCGGGTTGTTTGCATCTTCCACAAACCCCACCAATAGGGCATTGCCAAACAAGAGCGTGCGGTCCGCTGGAGGAGGAAAATCGTACTTGTTTTCAGACAGTGCTTTCCCCGTATCTTTTCCGTATAATTTTACCACGTGCTTTATATTTGCCAAACGCACAGACCAAGTCGCAAAGCAGTGGAATCCATTGGGTGATTTAAACCCGCACTTTTTAAATAATTTTTCTTCGGTGTATTCTTTGATTTGGTACGGCGTCAATACAGCATCCTTTTGAACGATAATCACTTTAAGTGGTGGCATTATTTTTTTGAGAAAGGGAATATTATTTATATATGTGTGTTGTTTTTATATTGTTTTTGTTGAGAAAATAAAAGAAAAAGACAAAATATTCGATTATATTAAATGGTGAGATTTCGTTGTCTAAAGAACATGGTGCAATATCCTCCAAAATCAAAAAAATGCGTGCCAAAAAATAGTTTACAAACAACGCGCAGAAAACGATGTACAAAAGGAAAACAGAGGGAAAAAATCCCCCCCTACGATTGTGTGAAAAATAAAAATATGTTAGACACATTATCTTCATCGATATCTGCCACACCACTCACAGGCCCACTAGTCAAAAGTACCATTATTGGACAGGGAGCATATGGATGTGTGTATCGTCCCTCTATTCCGTGTGCCGTTTCTTCCAAAAATATATCTGAAAAAGAATCCAAGAATCTCATTTCGAAATTCATGTACACCAAGGACGCAAAAAAAGAAATGGAAGAGTTTAAACTGATACACCGCAAAGATCCGAGCAACCAGTTTCACCTCGGGATTCCCACCATTTGTCAGCCAGATTTCGCCGACCCCGCTATTGTAAAAGAATTGAAACAATGCGTGATTAAAGACCCCGAACCCATGTACGATGAATCCCAGAATGCCAGAGAATATAGCGTGCTGACGTTTCCCTACGGCGGGCTGAATCTCAAGGATTTTTGCAAAAAACGCCTCGAACACTTTTCCGCAGCCAAGACAAAGATTTTTTGGAAAAAAGGCGTGCTCAATTTACTCAACGGCCTAATATTTTTTCGCAACAACGACATGATTCATTATGATTTGAAACCGCACAATATATTATTCAACGAAGACAAAATGCAAATGAGATACATTGATTTTGGCATGATGATGAGCCGTTCAGAGTTTATCGCTAGTTCTGCAAACAACACAAATAATAATGGATCGATTCACTGGTCATATCCATTTGAAAATGGGTTTGTAAACGCAGACGTGCTTCGATTGTACACCATCTTGTCTCCCGCCCAAAAAGATAATTTCAAAACACAAATTCGAAAATTAATCGTGGATGGAATCGAGAAACGACATCCGATAGATATTGGGCTGTCCATTAGCCACCCCGACAATGTATCGCATGTGTTTGATTTTACCATTCCTCCGAGCGCCGCTGGCGACAAAACTAAATTTGAAAGGTACGCCGACGATAACATTGATTTATTTTTTCAAGGTCTGGACGAACTCATTGCGCAGGCGATTCCGTCGGATTTTAAACAGATGCAATTCGGCCGCAAAGTCAACATGACGTTCATCAAGATGACAGCGGATGCGATTGATGTGTACGGTCTCGGATTTACGCTGCAATACGTGGCAAACTCCTTTTATAAAAAAGGAAAAATCAGCAGGGAATTCTATACCAAATGCTCGGCCCTATTTGAGACAATGTACACGTTTAATCCGTTAACAAGAGAGTTGAACGTAGATTTGCTGCGCAAGCAATACGAGGAAATCCTCCGCACCACGAAAATATAATATATCATTTTTATAATGTCTCGTCTTCATTTGCAGGTGTAATCGTTACATCCGCAGCAACCAACTCTTCCTTTTTCACGGGGCGCTTTCCCATGTGTTTCAAGGTGGACATGCGTTTTGGACCGTCGGTATTTTTGAGCGTGAATTTTCCCCGCTGATTGTTGTAAAAGAGCGAGTTGATTTTTTTCAGTTTTCCAGTGTTTTTGTCGTAGGAAATGTCCTTGGCCTTTTGAATCATGTTTTTATTGACGCATTCTTTCAAAAAATCATGCAGCATCTCTGTATTCTCCTCGGTGAGCCCGTGTTCCTGTTTATAAGTGCCCACGTATTCCGTCATTTTTTTCATCTTGAGAGATTTGCTTAATTTCGACCACGAACCGTTGGTCAGGTTCATTTGCTTTTCTTTTTGCAAAAAAACCTCTAAATCGTGCAACCCGTTGGAACTACTCATTTTATTGTGCTATTATATAATTACCTAGGTTGTGTTTAATTCGTTTTTATTTTTATTTTTTATTTTTTATTTTTTATTTTTTATTTTTTATTTTTTTATTTTGCGTAAAAATGGATTTGAAGAATATTATAGCACGTTGCTTTTATTTTATTTCATTTCATTTTTAATTTTTGAATTAACGTGTTTGTTAGAAAGAACAGGTCGCAGTCGTTTTCCTGAATGGTATTAAAGTAAATAATGTACTTGCATATCAGCGGAATAATCACATACTTTTTTTCGTCGCCAAGCACGCAATTACTACTTTTTACAAATAGAAAAAATACATCCAGCACGTCAATGACGGAATAACCCACGTCTGTCAAGTTTGCCATGATTTCCATGGCGTCCGACAATCGTCCTCGCTCTACCTTGTCCAAGTATTGCTGAAAAACCGTAAAACTAATATTGGTGCACATTTGCTGCGCCAAATCCAAGGAAATGGAAGAGGTACCTAACAATTTAAATTTCTCCAGATAATTGATTAGAATATTTATATTATTTTTACCAATGCTGAGTATATAGTCCATTACGCTCGCGTCCAACTGAATCATTTCTTTTTCGCAAATGTTATTTAATATGTTTGTTAGTTGGATCCTAGTAAAAGAAGGAATGGAGAAAATCAAACAACGAGATTGAATATTCTCAATGACCTTTTTAATATTGGTGCACGACAGAACGAAATTAATGCGGTCCGAATAGGTTTCAATCAAATGGTTGCATATTTGCTGAACATATATATTTTTCATTTTGATGCAGTCAATGTTGTCCAGCACGATGGTTTTTTTTAATCCGCCTGTAATGGTAAAATGCGATTGACAAAATGTCTTTAAATTTTGGCGGTAAAAAGAAACACCGAAATCACTAATATTATTCACATACATGATATTTTCACAAGTCATCATATTGCCGTCTTCTGGTAAACCATAATATTCACACAACATGGCGTTAATAAGAGAGGTCTTTCGGTTGCCCACCAGTAAAACAGTTAGAGAGCCCGATTGAATCAGCATGCGGATAAAAGTGCGCATCTCGTCTGTCAATTCAAAATCATCCAATCGTTTTGGCATATATTTGTACATTAACATCATAGTGCAAAAATAACGTGTAACCTAACAAAGTTAAATAATAATGAAAATAATATTTAAATAGTTTAAGTTTTTTTTGTCGTAAATTTGAAAAGAAAAGAAAATGTAATATTATAGCTAATAATGGAGGTTATAAAATCACATAGAATGTCTCGGCTCGTATGGAGCACGGGCGAAGAATATCCGCAGAGTAGCCGCTTTATAAATGAATCGAATGAAATAAACAAAAAAAAAGAAAACAACGAAAAAAAAAAGGAAAACCAAATGCAAGGTGACAAATCAAACGATTATTATCAACAAAACGATATTTTCCAAGAAAATAAAACATTCCAGGAAATGGAAAGGGTTAATAATTTCATACATCCCGTCACCGATTTAGTGCGAAACAAACAGCGGGAAAAGTTCGATTTTCAAATCGCCGACCGAGAAATGTTTCCCCAACGCGGCACGAATCCCTTTTTCACCAATTCTTCGTACGCAGACCAAATAACGACGCAAAGCGACATGTTACTAAAGGCAAACGGCACCGACATATAACAAAGCGATAAACAGGCTCGAAAATTATCCGTCGGTGAAATGGAACGGAATGGATTCCATCGCGTTCCATCTCGCTCATTCAATCTTGATAATTATAAAAAATAAAAATAAAATAAAAATAAAAGAAAGATAAATGGCAAAAATGCAGTTCATGTTTAATAAATTTCGGCTGCAGACCGGACAACAACAACAACCGCAGCAAAAATATGCACTTCCTGTGAAAATTACCGCCGATACCTTTACCAAGAAGGCGTCTTATAACAGCATCATTCCCCTAAACATATTTCAAACATGGGACAACAAGCATCATTTGCCCAGGCGCATGAAAATAGCCATGGACCGTACCAAAAAAATGAATCCCGAGTTTCACCACCAGGTGTTTACCGACCAGGAATGCCTGAAATTCATCCAGGACAATTTCGACGCACCCGTGGCTGCCGCCTATCGCCGCATCATCCCCAGCGCGTTTCGGGCCGATCTCTGGCGGTATTGTGTGCTGTATATCAAGGGCGGCATCTACATGGACGTGAAATACGTCCCCAACAATAATTTCTCCTTTATGGAACTGACCGAGGCCGAGCACTTTGTGCTGGACGCCAACAAGCGGGGCATTTACAACGCGTTTATGGTGGCGCTGCCGAAAAACCCAGCCCTTTTGGACGCAATTCATAAAATCGTGGATAACGTAAAAAAAAGAAACCACGGCCGCAGCTTATTGGACGTGACTGGGCCCGAAATGCTGATGAAATATATTTTACCCCAAGATGCACGCACCGACATGCATCACGCAATATATGCAAATAATGCACAGTTTCGAGTGGTGCTGTACAAGGGAAAACATATTTTAAAATGCTACCCAGGATACAAGCAGGAACAGCAGCAAACTGGCGGCGAACACTACTCTACCCTGTGGCAACGACGGCAAGTATTCCGAAAGTGAATCGATAAGATACGGTTTATTCGTCCATTTACAAGATAACGACGCCACCAGGGTAACCAGTTTGGTAGAATTGTTTGGCCGAAACTCCCTTGTGGGCGTACCACTTGAGCATGCGGGAGCTGCTTCCAGCCCCGCCCACGGCGCTGGAAATGAGAGCGCCGATGCTGCGGGGGGCAGTGGCGGACAAGCGGGTGGTGCGCAAGGCGGTGTAGCGGCCCGAGCTGACGCCAGAACGGTATACGGTGAATTGATGAGAGGTCATTATTATTATTATTTTACGGCTATATTTTATTTATTTTTTGCATGATGAATAAATAAAATGATTTGATGTTTTATTTACATGTACATGGACATGGCCGCCTCGCTTCTCACGTCCTTTTTCAAATTCTTGATGAACGTGTCTACCATTTTTCTCGTCACGGTCAAAGGAAATGTGATTTCAAACGAGACATTGTCTGCACCGCACATGGGCGTCCCAGGTTTCACCAGGCGATACAGGTTAATCTTGGAGTAAATAATCTCCAAGTACCGTTTCAGATTACGCACGCCGAATTCCTCCATGTCGTACTGCTTCACGCAGTAATGGTCCACGATATAATGGATGATTTCGTCTGCCATGACCACGTCTGTCGGTAGCAAATTCATCTGTTTGCAAATATTCGGCATCAGATGCAGCTTGCTAATGATGGTTTTTTCTGGGCGCTGGTAGCCCTGCGTGCGAATGTGATACATGCGGTCTTTTAGAATCGGGTTGATTTTGGTCTCGTCGTTGTAGCTAAAAATAAACAGGCACTTGCTCAGGTCAAACTCGAATTCGCTGAAATACTTGTCGTGAAACTGCGAGTTCTGCGTTGTGTCGGTCAGATGCGTCAGGATGCCCGTGATTTCCTCGCCGCGCGGCGTGTCGCTAATCTTGTCCAGTTCGTCGAAATAAATCACCGGGTTCATGCACTTGCTCTCGATGATAATCTGGATAATCTTGCCAATGACGCTGCCCACATAAGTATAAGAGTGCCCCTCTAGAAAACTCGAATCGGTTGCCCCACCAAGCGCGACAAAGGCAAACGGGCGGTTTAAAATCTTGCTGATGCCTTCGCGGACCAGCGTGGTCTTTCCCGTGCCCATGGGTCCGTGAATTGCCACCGACGTGCCAATGGCCGCGGGATTCGAAACTAGTTGACCCAGATACTGCAGAATCTGCATCTTGGCGTCGTTCAAACCGTACGCGACGGCGTCGAGCGTGGCCTGGGCATCGGTCATAAACTCGTGGCACTTGTCTGGCCCATCCGCCATCGACACGGGCTGCTCCTTGTAAATTCCAAAAGGAATTTTCATAAATATGTCGATCCAGTACTTGAGCTTGGAGTAGTCACTGTCTTCGGGGCTCATGTTGACGAAACTAGTAATTTTTTCCATGGCAATTGCTTTAATGGGCAGAGGAATGTGGTCGTTATCCAAGACCTGGATGCGGTGCGGGGTGGCGTTATGGGAGATGTTATTGATTTCGCGCATTTTTTTAATCAATCGGTTTTGCTGGGACGAGTTGAGCGTGCTAAAGTAGGCAGCGTCTCCCCCCGAGCTCTTGTTGGCCAAAATCTGCCGATAAATGCGCCGATTCCGCTCCTTTTCCTTTTTCACCCGAACGCTGCGCTTCACCACTTCGTCGTAAAACTGCGACTTGCATTCTGCAATGCAGCCGTCCAATAGGATACGATTATTACATAGTGTTTTCAGAGTCGGTTTTTTTGTATCTGTATCGGCAGTTTCTAAAGGTGGCTTTAAGTGAAATGCATCCAACTGCTTCCAAAACGCCGCTTCGTCCGTACTCAAGGTGGCAAAATGTTCGTCCGACAGTTCCATGTCTAAATATTTGGCGATTGTTTCATCTTTTGTTAACACATCTTCTTTTTGATTTTTGTTACTTTTACCTTTTGTTTTTGCGTCGGGGCTTTTCAAGTCATCGGAACTCAATGGGTCGTCTTCGTGTTCTACCAAGCTTTCCATCGGATTCCCCCCTCCTTCTCTTTCCGATTCGGAAGAGTAGTCGTCTTCACGGCGATCGTCTTTGCTGGGTAAAAAAATATTGAATATCTTGGGCTCGGGGGTGAATTTAGGTTTCGAAGAGACGCGTTTGGTTTTTTTAATGTGTACACATTTATTTTCACTGGAATTGTTGGATTCTTCGTCTGATTTCGACTCGTCCTCTAAATCAAACTCAGATTCGGAAGTGTAAGAGCTGTCGGCTTCCTCGTTGTCGTCGTCGCTGTTTTCCTTTAAATCGTGAATCGTGTATTTGGACGGAAACAACGTCTGCAGCAGTGCATGGTATTCTGCATTTTTTGTAGTTGTCAGACCTGGGTCCGAATCTGATTCACACCCTTCCGAATCTGATTCACACCCTTCCGAATCTGATTCAGACTCGGAATAAAAGCTGTCTGAATCAGAATCCGAGTCATTTTTTGTTGCATTCTTTGTTGCCTCTTTTGCTGCGTTTCTTAGATTATGCTTTCCCATTATTCAAATACTGCTCAATATCTTTATCTTATTTTTTGCGTTTTTACCAAATTGTAAAAATGCTAAAACAAAAAGAGAAAAAAACGTATTGAATACATATACATTCAAAAGTACATATACGCAAATAAACATGAACAAAACGTCTAAATTTGGTAAAAACTGTCTCGAAATGGATCAAAATAATGGTCCGAATCAATACCTCATCGGGGTTGATACTTCATGGACGAGCAATTTCAATCCAGGAATTAGTTCCGACTCCAACATGATTTTTGTCGAATCAACGACGGCAACAAAGTCTGGTGCAAATGCCCGTTCGAAAAAATAAACACAAAATATTCATGGAAGCTTGGACAGCATAAATTTATGACCATCTATGGAAAATGGAACCAAATATAATATAATATTCACGTATGTTAGGTCAACCATGAAATTACATTTGGCGAAATTCGTTCATTCGACGCAGGGAAAATATCTAATGTCTATTTTGCTCGGGTTTGGCTTTGCCACCTTTTTTCGCGCGAGCTGCCAAGGCTCGGATTGTCTGGTTCGCATCGCTCCGCCCCTGGCTGCTTTAAAGAGAGACAAAATGTACTCGTTCGACGACAAGTGCTATTATTTTAAAAAGAAATCCGTATCGTGTCCCGTTGATAGCAGCAATGTGGTTTCTGTTGTCGCTGAATAATCAAATTATTTGTTAGATTTTATTTCATCAACCTAACAAATATCAAATAAATAATTGCTGTTGTTTTTAATTTGTTGCTCTCGGCACGGTATTTCCCAAAAACTGCGGCTTGGGTCCCCATACGTTAATGCCGCTCGGCGTTTTCCAAAACGATATCCAATCTGGTTTTTTCTCTTCGTTCTCGGCATCAATATCATTGCAGTTTGCTGCCGTCAATGCCTCCGTTACTACTCGCTTATCTGGCGAAACGGCCAACAAAATATAATTGCCAATTACCGTGTTGGATTTCATGACTTGCTCTAAACTCATACGCGCAAACCACTGATACCGCGTGCGTTTTAAAATGTCGGCGGCAGGAATCCACACGCCATAGGCCCGACCGTAGAAATTTAGTATGGTTGTATCCGACCCGAGCAGCGTATCGACCAGGACGGGCCCGTCATTCACAGTTTTCGTGCCGACTTCGGTGCCTGAAATAATTTGCACCGAACCTGAATTCGATTTATTTTTCAACCATCGGTCAAAGTCCCCCAGAAAATTAGGCTGGGCCGTATAGTCGCTGGAAATCTGCCGCTGCATGAAATCCATCAACTCACGACACGCGGACGACCCCTTTTCGCCGCCCATGAACCGCGCATCGGGGCAAAAGTCAAAGTTGGCTGCCGTCACATTCGAGTTGACGTTTTCGCAGACAAAGAGAGAGTGCGTGCGAAGCCCCTTTTCGTAGAGCCCGATTAAATCCTGAAAGCAGAGAAACGAAATGGGCGTGACCATGCCGCCGTATTTGTACACGAGGTTGGCGAGCAGCATTTGGCGAATGTACCCGAGCATGGGGTCGGCCACTTTTCCCAGGTCAATGTCCATGCCTGGCAGCAGTTTGTGAAAGCTGGCGTCGTCAATCATGCAGATTCGAAACGACTCGTCGCACTGCTGGAGAATGCTCTGCACGGTTAAATACAGGTAAGGTTGGTTCAGGTCGTAGGAAGAGCGTGACCCGAAGCTCTGCCAGCGTCGCGCGTTGTACTCGAGGGGGATGTGGATCCACATGATGGGTTTGGCAGAAGCGCCTAATTCGTCGAGCTGGTTTTCGTTCAACAAGTATTTTTGAATGGCCGAGTAGTTGTTGGTGTCGACGAGCTGGTTTAAAGAGAGCTGCTTGTCGGTGTATTTTTTGAACAAAATGGCGGCGAAAAATAGGGATAAAAGCGCTGCGACCCAGAAAACAGTATTGTCCATGGATGTTGTTGACATTGTTATATATAACCTCTATTTTTTATTTTTATCATTCATTCTTTGTTGTGAAATAAAAAAATGATTTATATTTGTACGCAACCATATTAACAGTAGAAAAGAAAATGGTTGCGTACAAATATACCAAATCCACTTTTATTGGAAGCGATAACGAATTGTTACATGTCACGGAACTGGATTGTTCTTATTGTGGGATTACCTCGTTTGAAGGACTCAATGCACCCAATTTAACCACGCTTCATTGTGATACTAACAACCTGACTTCCTTTCAGCATTTGAATTGTCCTCTATTAACCACGCTGATGTGTTCTGGTAACAAGCTGACTTCCTTTCAGCATTTGAATTGTCCTCTTTTAACCAGGCTTTATTGTGATAATAACAAGCTGACTTCCTTTCAGCATTTGAATTGTCCTCTTTTAACCAGGCTTTATTGTGATAATAACAAGCTGACTTCCTTTCAGCATTTGAATTGTCCTGCGTTAGCCACGCTTCAATGTTCTGGTAACCAATGGGAGTTTATTCCTCCACACATCAATCGCTTGTTAAATACAACCAGAAACACACAAAATGTGTACAGCGATGGGCAAAATGTGCACAACCACCATGTCTAAGAAAGCATTCGCAATTCCATCCAAGCAGTCCTGTCGAAAAAACCTTGCATCGCCGCGGAAAACCTCTACGAAACCGTTTTGGCAGACACGGTGTTAACCACGTTAACCAAGGAAATACTGGTGGATTACTGCAAGGAAACCACGGTGCGAAATCACCTTTGAAGAATTATTGGTGCATGTATTCAGTCGCATTGAGTGCAACGCGAATAAAGAGGAAATAAAAAATGTATTGAATGCGGAAATGTCGGATTCGGTATGCCAGTGCTTCACGGGCCGCATGTCCCGTCTCATCAACTGTCTAAACGGTTTCGACGACCTGGTAAGCATTCGCATCTCGGACACGGAGCAAATAGGACAAGTCATTGGCATGATAAAAGAGCAGCTGGATATTGAGAATAAATATACGGTGGAAAAGCATAGGGAACTGGCCCAAAAAGAATTAGAGGCGAGAGACTACTCGGGGGAAATCATTACAGAGTGGATTGCATTCATTGAATAATTGTTAAAACCCTTAATAAATGAAAAAATGGATTTAGAATTTGACATATGTTTTATCTATAGAAGATTCCAAGTGCAAACATGTCGACTCGCGAATTCAAAATTGTTTTGGTTGGTGAAGGAGGTGTCGGAAAAACCACATATCTCAAGCGCCTTTTAACGGGTAAATTTGAGAAGCGGTATATAGCAACATTGGGAGTGGAAGTGTATCCATTGTCCTTCAACACTACTTCTAGAAAGGTGCAACTGAATATTTGGGACTGTGCTGGACAAGAACAGTTTAATGGGCTGAGAGATGGATACTATCGAAATGCAGATGGTGCGATTATCATGGCAGATGACCGTAAATTGTCTGTCAAAAATGTGAATCGAGATGTCCGAGACATTTGCCGCATGGCAACATCCCCCAATGTTCCTATCGTACTGGTTCTAAACAAAAATGATATTAAGGAACACAAGCCAAGAAATTTAATGTCTGATGGTCCATCGTTTGAGTTGTACACGATTGCAATTTCGGCAAAAACCAATTACAACGACCGCGAACCAATTCTCAAGTTGTTGAGACAGATGATGGACTCGCCTGACCTGGAGATAATGGAAAACGATTGGGTTGAGCCACCTGTAGCAATTATTTCATAAAATTTAGTTGTCGTATTTTATTATATTTCTTTAACAAAGCTTGACAATCAATGCTTCGTCGCACAGCATGTAATTATGCGGGCACTTGGCCAAGGATATAAACTGCGGTTTTTTCATCTTGGGGGTTTTGTAAAAGATGTAGTCGGATTTTCCGTTTTTGCCTTGTCGAATCGACATGTCCTTATTAATGATGCGCAATATTCCAGATTTTGTTGCTGCCGAATCTTCCTCTTTTGCCCCATTATCGGTTTTGTTAGGTTCGTCGTCTGTTTTTTTATTTCCTTCTTTCGTTTCCACGATGTCGTGCAAGAATATTTCTTTGTTTGATTTAGTCAAAGATTCCCACGCTATGTCCTTTTTTACCGATATAAAGGCCGCTTTCTTTGTTTTGGAACTTCCCCCTTTATTGTTTTCACTTTTGTCCATAATGACGGGCCCGTTTTTCCCCACAATCAGCATCAGCTTTCGCTCAGGTGCGTCTGCATCGGTAATGGGTATCCCGAATTTTTTATTCACGGCGATTTGATGCTCGTCCGCATCGCTTTTCGCCGAAACCGCCTCTTGAGCCATGTCGATCATGCACGTTTCATATAGTGGTACGCATTTACCTGTCCATAAATCCTCTTTTTTGTCCTTGAAAGGAAAACAAGCAATCGCGTCCAGCTGCGTTTCCATCTGGTTGGTATAGTCGTAGTCAAACAAGGTAGGCCAACGTTCGGTGCAAAACTCGGATACCAGAATGCCCATGGGCTGAATCACCAGTTTATCCTTTTCTCGGCCAAAGACTTGGTCCTTGTCTATTGGGATGATATGTGATTCGTTTGCGCGAATAATGTAGTCGGTCACGGTCTTTTTTGTGCCTGCGATATCCTGTTTTTTCACGTATTCTTTTTCCTGGATTTTATCCACAATGGCCGCAAACGTCGAGGGGCGCGCAATGCCGCGGTCTTTGAGCATCTGAATGAGCCGCGATTCCGTCAAATGCGGCTTGGTTTGCACCAAATGCGGGCTGCAGGTTATCGAGGCGTATTTTACGGCGGGTTCACTTGCCTGATTTTTACTAAATTGCTGTAAATAGCGATAAATGGTGTCCGAAGATGCGGTATGCGGCTCTTTTTTCTTTTGACCCACCACGCACATCCATCCCCATATCGCCACTTGTTCGCAGGCATACGCATATGTATGGTTCAACGGTGCAGAGACCTTGGCTCGCAGAACATGCAGCTGGGCTGGCGCCATGCACGCTTCCAACGCATGTGTCCAAATAAGCTCGTATAATTTCGCCGCTCTTTCATTTGTATCCTTTATAGTTGCATTTACGGTTTGTATTGTAATGGCGACGGGACGAATCGCCTCATGAGCGGCGGCCGCATTTTGACCAGATCCCAAATCTCGCTGCAAATTTGTGCAAATATTTCGACCACATAATGAATGCAGTGATCCAGATGGGCCGCATTCCTTCACCACGGTATCCAAGAATTCCGCGCTGTATTTTTCGCAGTCGGTTCGCATGTAGGTGATGAGGCCGTTTTCATACAGCGTCTGAGCGCATTTCATGGTTTCCTTTGGTCCCATGCGCAGTTCGTTGCTGGCCGATTGTAAAAGAGACGCGGTGGTAAAAGGCGTGGGTGGGGGGCGAATCGCCAAGACAGGGGCAGCAACAGACAACCGATGGTCAAAGTCCATGCTTGTGTTTAAAAAGGCCTCCACCTCGGATTCCTCGAAATCGGTTTGTATTTGGAACGGAATCACTCGGTCGGTGAAAAGTCCAGTGGTCTTGTACCGCATGCTTCCAGGCGAAGCCTTCATCGCCACGTAGTTGTCGTATACGAGCCGCAGAGCAGGCGTTTGGCACCGCCCCGCAGACAATCCTTGTGTTTTTTTTCTTGTTTCGTATTTTTTGTTTGTTTCGTATTTTCCATTAATTTGGGGCGTAAAGGCCGTCCATAGTTTGGGCGAGATGGTAAACCCGACCAACACGTCCAGAATTTGACGACATTGCTGGGCTTGTACGAGTGCCATGTTGAGCCGTGTCGGGTGCGCCACTGCGTGCTGAATGGCCGACTGGCTAATTTCGCGAAATAAGATGCGTGTAGTAGTCTCTGGATTTAAGTTCAACATAATGCACAAATGCCAGCCAATGGCTTCGCCCTCGCGGTCGTCGTCCGTGGCTATAATGACGGTTTCACATATTTTTGGACTGGCCATTTTTTTAATGATTTTCAGCTGGTCTGCCTTGGATTTCATGGGACTGTACGTGGGCGCAAACGTGCGGCTGGCTATATCAATGTTGCGAATGTGTGGTAGTTCGCGAATATGCCCAAAGCTAGCGACACACTCGTATCCCGTTCCCAGATATTCCTTTATTTTTTTACACTTGGCGGGGGATTCGACAATCACGAGCGCATACTTGGACACCGACATGATGGATTATTACTACGACTTACTGTTGCATAATATGATTTTACCAATCATTTTTATGCTTTTATTTTAGATTTGTCTAACAAATAAAAAAATGAAAATGAAAATAAATATCCAACCAAATGAAAGCAAGGAAAAATAAAGGCGAAATCATGTTGCAACGATTCACAACATTTCTTACGTGCACTTGCACGCAAAACCAAGTGGTCGAACAGCCGAACGATTTTCAGAATAAAATTGTTTTATACAATTTCCTTGCCGATAAAGAGGCATACAAAAATAAATGCGCGCCCCTTATTCACGAAATGGACCGCGATAGATTGCTGCGTGATTTCAGCACCTTGAATAAAGAGGGAATCGATTATTTTCAACTGGCACGCAATCTGGACGACGATGCATTCACCGAACGCGATCTCCAACACGTGTTGTATTTTCGTCCTTTATTGTGGTCTATTCTCAATACTGGCTACGAATATATATTGCTAGAATCAGAGAGAGAGATGGATATGCTGGCGAAAATAATCATGAAGAAATATTTATTGGGTGATTCCTCCGCTGGCAGAAAAATATTTGTACGCGTGCGCGTGGGCGACTCGCAGCATATCAAGGTGGTGTCGTACAATAACCGACGAACTAAAACGGGTGATTTAAATTTTACCGATGTAAAAGGATCGATTGAACAGGGGGAATCCGCCCAAGACGCCGTGTTGCGCGAAATGAAAGAAGAGCTGGGCGGCGACTGGCCGCTGTCGCGATATATATTGACGGAAGAAACAGACCGTCATTCGAAATATGTGCTGCAGATTTCCGAGGCCGAGTGCGCCGCCCATTTTGCGGCATTAGACACATCGGAATTAGACCCAGAAATCACCCACATTGTGCTGGAAACCATTGTTTGAAATCAGGAAATATAAAAAGAAAAATACCATTTCATTTATTTTTTTATCGAAAAAATGAAATAGAAACAACTTGCCATCTTAAAATAAAGTAATTTAATTGAGAATGTTGACTCAAACCGAAACAAACGTTGTAGCGGCAGCAGCTAAAGCGAATGTGGAAAACACGGGCATCATTACTCATTTGAATGTTGCTGATAAAAATAATATGGATGAACCGCCAATTAAAAAGGAAGAAATATGGAAAATGATGGCCGATTTGCTGCCCCCACAAAATCTGGTATCGGCCCATCAAATCGACTCGTACAACCATTTCATCCAGCACCAATTCGAGAAAACCTTTAAAATGTTTAATCCCATTTGCATTCGGTCCGAAAAGGATTTCGACTTGGAAACGCATCTATACAGCCTGGAAATCTACGTGTCGTTTGACAACATGCGGATGCATCGCCCGCAAATTTACGAAAACAACGGATCCACCAAGATTCTGTTTCCCCAAGAGGCGCGCACCCGCAACTGTACCTACGGTTCCCAAATCACCATGGACGTGCACGTGGAATACGTGGCCAGACACGGGGAAAAACTGGATCAAGTGAAAACCTATCGCAAGATGTTTCCCCGATACAATATTTGCAACAACATGCCCATTATGGTGCTATCGGATGTTTGCGAATTGAAGCAGTACAAGCACCTGGACATGGGAGAGTGCGACAAGGACGTGGGCGGGTATTTTATCATCAAGGGGTCAGAAAAGGTGGTGCTTGGGCAAGAGCGCTCGGCGGAGAATATCGTCCAATGCCACCACTTACCCAATAGCACCAAATATTCCATAAAGGCGGTGATTAAATGCACGCCCCCCCACAAGCTGATTTCGCCCAAGCAAATCGTTGCCTTTGTTTCCAAGACGGACGGTTCCATATTGATTGAAATACCTCGCATCAAACAGCCGATTCCCGTGTTTATTCTGTTTCGGGCTTTGGGGGTAATTTCGGACCTGGATATTTGTCGGCATATTTTGCTGGGTTCGAATTCGGATGCGGGCCCAGAAAATAAAAAGGAAAGCAAATTATTGAGCGAACTGCAGAGCTCTGTGTTGGCGGCAACCGAACAGTTGGACCAAGACGCCGCATTCCAGTACCTAATGACCTTTGCCGCATTCACCTATTACGTTCCGTCGTTCATCGAAAACAAGGACAAGATAAAAAGAATGAGGACCGAGGTCGGGGCGCTGCAAAAGGAACAATTTGTGCGCACGTTGCTGGAAAATGATTTGTTTGCCCACTGCCCCACGCTTATTCAAAAGCGGTACTTTTTGGGGTACATGGTGAATAAACTCCTTTGTACCAAACTTGGCTGGACCGCCGTGGGCGACAGAGACTCATACGTCAACAAACGCATCGATACCACTGGATTTTTGCTGAATAAACTGCTGGTGAACCAAGTGAATAAAATAAAGAAAAATATTATCAAGGCAGGCATCAAGGAGATTGACGGCGGGGTGTGGAAATCCACCAACGATTTTACCAGCATCATCAACTCTACCAACATTGAAAATATCATCAATTCCACCATTGAGGCAAAGTTCATCCGCGCCCTTTCCACTGGCGATTTCAGCATCACGTACAATGCCAGCGACAACAAAGTCGGTGTGGCCCAGGTGCTGAATAGATTGACCCACATTGCATACACCAGCCACCTGCGCCGCGTCTCGCGGTCCATCGATAAAAATGGTAAATTGGTGGAGCCGAGAAAATTGCACTGCACCTCTTGGGGATACTTTTGCCCTTACGAAACACCAGAAGGCGCATCGGTGGGTATCGTGAATAATATGAGCGTCATGACGCATTTTACGATGCAAACAGACTACCAAACACTGTACAAAACCATCGCGCCGTATGTGATTCTGTTGGAAGACCTTTCTTTCGACATGTTTTGCCAAGCTGGTAAAGTGTTTTTAAACGGAATGTTCCTGGGTATTTCAAAAGAAGACCCCATTCATACTGTGAAGGAATTAAAGAAGCTCAAACACCGCGGAATTATCAATATATTTACGTCCATCTACTACGATTACGCCAACATGGAAATTTGCATCGGGTCCGACGCGGGCCGCTGCACCCGCCCCCTATTTCGCGTGAAAAACAATCGCCTGCTATTTACTCGGGGAATTTTAGCCGATATTTTAAAGGGCGAGACCACCTGGAACGACTTGTTTCTGTGCAGCAAATACGGAAATTCCGTCATGGAATACTTGGATCCACTCGAGCAAAATGGCGCGGTGATTGCGTCGAGCGTCACAGATTTATGCCGCGTTGGGGACAACAATACTGGCTCGCTGCAATACACCCACTGCGAAATCGACCCGTCTCTTATTTTGGGCATGACTGCGTCCTGCGTTCCTTTTCCCGAACACAACCAGTCTCCCCGCATCGTATACCAGTGTGCCCAGGCAAAACAGGCCATCTCGGTGTACATGAGCAATTTTTACAACCGCCTAGACAAGACGGCCTACGTGCTCAATTATCCGACCAAGCCGCTGGTGGACACGCAAATCATGAACATCCTCAAATTCAACGAAACGTCGTCTGGGTGCAACATTACCGTGGCCATCATGTCTTATTCTGGGTACAACCAGGAAGATTCCATCTTGATGAACCAAGGTTCCATTGACCGCGGAATGTTCCAGAGCACCATTTACCACTCGGAAAAAGACGAAGACAAAATGCAAAACGAAGTGAGCGAGGTTCGCGGCATGCCCGACATTGCCAAAACCGAGAAAATCAAAACAGGCGACTATACCAAAATCAACGCAAGTGGGTTTATCCCCAAAGACCAGCTCGTAAACGACCGCGATGTTATCATGGCCAAGGTATCGGTGCTCAAGGAAAACACCGCCACTGCCGCGGCTGCAGGTCAAGGGCAACCGTGCAAATACACCGACAAGAGCATTCTTTTGAAAACATGCGGCGAGGAAGTGTACATCGACAAGAACGTGCTCGAGGTCAACGGCGACGGATACCAAGTCGCCAAGGTGAAAACGCGCGCCACCCGCAAACCCATCATCGGGGACAAATTCAGCAGCCGTCACGGGCAAAAAGGTACCGTCGGCTGCATCATTGCGGAAAAAGACATGCCCTTTACCGCGTCTGGGGCGCGCCCCGACATTATCATCAACCCCCACGCAATCCCCTCTCGCATGACCATCGGGCAACTGCTCGAGTGCACCCTCGGCAAAGTCCTGGTCGAAATGGGATTGTTTGGCGACGGAACCTGCTTCAACGATTCCGTCACCGTCGACTGGATCTCCCAGAAACTGCTCGGGCTCGGCTACGAAGCCCACGGCAACGAACTCATGTACAGCGGCGAAACGGGACAGCAACTCGAGTGCTCCGTCTTCATGGGACCGACCTACTACCAGCGCCTCAAGCACATGGTCAGCGACAAGCAGCACGCCAGAGCCACTGGACCACCCGTCGCCCTCACACGTCAACCGTCTGAAGGCAGGAGCAGAGGCGGGGGACTACGAGTTGGCGAAATGGAAAGGGATTGTGAAATCGGCAACACGCAAATTAGTCTCACAAATGGTCTCAGCGTGAAAATCGGTGAAATGCAAGACTGTGGTTGGGAGGTTTTAGGCTGGGATTCCGAGCTGCAACAATGCGTTCCCGCCAAGCAAACGCATTTCATGGACAAGGGTGAACGTGAATGTGTTCAGCTGACTTTCCAAGACGGACGTACCAAAATATGCACACCTGAACATCCTATTCTTACTTCGGAAAACACCTGGACCAAGGCTAAAGACTTGGTGCCAAACGAAACGCGAGTGAATGCAAGCGTAACATGCCCTCTGCTTGAACTAGATAAAGAAATAAAGGAATGTGATGGGTGGAGTTTAACTTTCGGAAAAATAACTTTGACCACCGACACCAAAGAAAATTATTTAAGAACTATAGCGTTTATGCGTATCTTGGGATATTTAATTACCGATGGAAGTCTTTATTACAAAGACAACGATATTTCTGGCACTATTTACCTTGGCCACATGATTGACGTAAAGTCCATGCTGGATGATTTGGAATACTTTTACGAGTACAAACAAAAACAATATGTGTGTAAAAATTTGTATTATATTCGATTACCATCGCAATTTGCCAGAGACATTATTCAACTCCCTGGAATGTTAACGGGAGCACGAGTGAATCAACCTGGAACGTGGCCAGCGTTTATTTTGCAAGAAACCTGCCCCAGACCTTTGGTGCGTGAATTTCTCGGTGGGGTATTTGGTGGCGACGGCCATACATGTGTGCTTGGTATGCATCGTGGAAAACGCGACATACTTACATCGGTCGAATTTTCCCAGTCTAAGCACATGCAACATGTAGATTCTCTGCACGCCATGATGGTGCAGCTCCAAGATATGTTGAAGAAATGCGGCATTCATAAGACAACCATTCAAAAAGCAAAAGAAACGACTTGTTCCAGGAAAATAAAAGGGAAGATTCGTTCTTATCAAACCAATCTTCATTTGGAGTTGAGTGAACTTATTCCTTTTGCGGAAAATATTGGGTTTCGGTATTGCTGCCACAAGTCGCAACGCCTAGAAGCAGGCGTTGCTTACCGTCGCCTAAGAAACACGGTGGAACGTCAACACAATTGGCTGGTAAAATATGTGGATGAGTCCATTGGATACACGGAATCGAAAAAGAACCATCCGACGAAAAAGCTGAACACGAAACAAGCCATTTTAAATGCAGTGAAAGAGCTGGAAAAGACGGAAGCTTTGGTGCACAAGTATGCAATTCCCACCACCCACGACATGGTGGACCATTGTGTAAAAGGAACCAAGTTTGGCAAATTCGCATCCAAGTCCTTTCCCACGGCCGAGGAATTCATCCAGGAAATCGGGGCACTCTCTTGGTTCAACAATAACGAAGATGATTTGTTGAAAAAGAAACAAATGATGGATGAAATGCAAGAAAAAGAAAAGAATGAATTAAAGGAGGATAATGAATTGAATGAAATAGAAGGGACCAATGCAACTCAATGCACCAATAGTAGCACCGCATATGGCGTGCATAGGGGCTGCGAGGGGCTGCCCGCCATGGATTTAAAGCTGATTGACATTCGTTCCGCTGGCGTGCATCCCGTGTTTGACATTACCGTTGACCGCGTGCACTCGTTTGTGGCCAACGGCATTGTCGCTCACAACTGCATCGCGGCCCATGGAGCGGCCACCTTTATGCGAGAGCGGCTGTACGAATCGTCCGACAAGTATGCCGTGCATGTGTGCAACGAATGCGGACTCATTGCGGCGTACAACGACGTGAAACACGTGCATCTGTGCAACACGTGCGAGAACCGCACCAACTTTTCCAGGGTGGAAATCCCGTATGCATGCAAGTTACTGTTTCAGGAACTGGCGGGGATGAACGTGATTCCGCGCGTCATTACCACGGAATTCCTGGCGAAATAATTGTTGAGAAATTTAGAATAAAATATTTATTTTTTAATATTGGTTATCCTAACAATGAATAAATATTTAGTTGAATTTTTAGGAACCATGCTCTTGAGCGTGGCCGTGTTTGCCACTGGTAATTATTTGGCCATTGGAGCGGCTCTTGCGATTGCCGTGCTGTTGGGCGGCGCCATTTCGGGGGGCGCGTTTAATCCCGCCATTGCCATTAGTATGTTTTACGCGGGGAAATTATCGCAGTCGGACCTGATTCCCTACATCATTGCCCAAATTGCTGGCGCCCTGGCTGGCGTGGAATTGCTAAAACAACTCAAGTAAATAAAAACAAACAACAAACGACGAATGAGAAAAGTAAAATATTGCCATGAAGTAATACATCCCCATGAGAAAACACGCAACAAGGAACGCAACAAGGAACGCAACAAGGAACGCAACAAGGAACGCAACAAGAAAAAGACCGCGTAGAGGCGGTTATTTCGAAACAATCACTTCGTGGTTCGGAACGAAAAAAGCAGATGACGCTGCAGCAACAACACCAGCTCCTGCCGCAGCTGCAACAACAACAACTGCAGCAACAACAACAACGCCAGTCTCTGCGCCCGTACCGAGTCAATTGGATCCCATTACTGGCGGAAAACGCAAGAAACGTAATAAGAAGCGTAAAACACGTAAAAGAAGCAGCAGACGTCGTCGCAGAAAATAAGCAAGTGATATGGTAAATAAATTATATCCATGGTTTATTTTACTTTATTGCATTTGGAAAAAAAGTAAAATAAATTGTATAGTAATGGAGAAATCGGCAACCAAGGCATTTCGCACCGCATCGAGCAAATTTTCCACGCTAAGCACCAATAAAACTTTTTTATATGTGGTCGCCGCTCTCGCGGTATTTTCCGTGGTGGGCTATCTAGCGAGCAACCAGCTGAGAGCCGTGGTATTTTTCGCCCTGATTGCGGTGCTCACGTCAAAATTCACCCCCAACATGTCCATCGTTTTACTGATTGCCGTGCTGGCCACTAGCTTTCTGGTTTCCATAAAGGCGTTTCGCCAAGGTCGTGAAGGCATGACTGACGAAACGTCCAGCACCGAAACATCGGATGCCAATGCGGACGTGGAAGACAAGATGGACCCGCCCGCGAAAAAAGCGCTGGCCATGGTAAAAACCACGCCGAGCATCAAGGACGCCAAAAAGAAAATGGCCAAGGGCGCGGAAGCCAAGGAACTGGTGGACCAGCATCAGATGAGCACAGAGGCCGCACCCAAAGAGGGCGACCCCGAGCCCATGACGTCCATGACAAAGAACCAAAACAACACCAAGGGCGGCGGTGCATCTCGCATCGATTATGCATCCACTCTAGAGTCCGCCTATGGCAACCTGGAATCGGCGCTGGGAAGCGGCGGCATCAAGCAACTGACGGCAGACACGTCCAACCTCATGTCGCAGCAAAAGGAGCTGTTTCAGTCCATGCAGCAAATGACGCCGCTGATTAACGACGCGAAATCCATGCTCAAGGAACTCGACATGAAGAGCCTGTCTGGACTCGCCAACATGGCGGCTGGCGTCGATGCAACAAAGCAGTAATTGTAAATTCAAATTATTTAAAGATATCTATTTTTACATAATCAACACAAAATAAAACATCGGCTCGCCTCGAATGGCAAATAGGCGAAATTATAAAAGAAATACGCGGTCGGACTCACTGCTATCGCCTCGGATTCCGTCAGGTCGTCCATAAACACGCCGTTGTCGCTCACAACTTCTATCGAAACATATCCAATTTCTTTTTTGTTTTCTTTTTTAGTTTTGTTAGTCTGATTAATATTCTGGAGCAAATGTATCCAGGCAATCTGCGCTCCCGCCACAAAGTCATCGTGACTTAACGAGCAGACGCTTGATGATCGCAGCGAAGCAAAGCACGAAATCACCAGTTTGTCTTTTATAAATGTCTGTGTATTGCGAAAGAAATAACACGCCAGTACTTCGTCACCCGATAGACACACGTACGCCATGATGTTATCCGTGCGAATGCATTCCATGAGATTTCCGATGCTTGGTATAATAAAAATATCTTTTTTAGAATCTTTCATTTCTTTTTGCAAAAAATCATATAAAATGCGAATATTCGTCACCGTTACTGGAATCACGGTTGTCCCCGCGTCCAAATCGGTATCCACAACTACGTCCGATACGGGATAGCATTTGGTCATATATGTGGTCAGCGGCACAATACCAGTCAGCTCGCCCTCTCGTTTAAAAAGACTAACGGATATTTTGCGAGACTGGTGACTTTGCACGTATTCGTGCGTTTGAATGAGCTGTGGTGCCACGTTTTGCTTGCGCCGCGTCTTGTCTACGCACAAAAAATCCACGTAATACGCGGGAAATTCTATGGACAAGCTTGCCGACGTTTTTATAAAAATGTTTAGAGGTCGGCTTGTCATGACGCCAATCACCCTTTCCACGTTGATAATTTCATTCTTGTTTTCTTTATTTTCTTTGTTAGGTTTGGTAAGAAATTCTTGGTCCGCAAAGGTGGAAATAAAACAGGGAAACTCGTGCCCAACAAAATACGGAACCAGCTGGTGCAGCGTCGGAACGTATTCGCATGCCTTTTCTCGCAAATAATGCGTCTGCACACAACCCAGAACTTGGTTCCACAAAACCGCCTTGTCTTGGACCGTATCGTTGTTAATGACGGCGGTTTTCACCTTTTGAAAATTCACGTACTTGTTTTTCTCTGGCAGGCGTTGCGAAAGGATGCCGCAATTGCCGCAATTGCCGCAATTGCTTAGCCACAGATGCAGGTCGTAGTAATGAAAGACTGGTTGAATCGCCCAAAAAGGATGCTTGAAGCGGTTCCACGCTAACAAACAGCAAAATAAGAGGAACAAAAAGAAAAATAAATAAATAAAAAGGGAAACCGCAAACATGGGCGTCGAATTCAAGTGCATTTAATTTTTGTTAGGTTGTTTACTATTCCAGGTGTTTTATTTGCTGTAAAAATCGGATTACGGCAGATAAAAGATAATTCATCTTCCCAGCACTTCCTCGGTCAGCGGGTCAATCTGGCAGCAATAATACGCCTCGATATCTTCCACCAACCCCTTGTCCCGCTTCACCACCATGTTTATCGCCGTGCCCTTTCGCCCCCATCTACCGCTGCGTCCAATTCGGTGCAGATAATTGTGCACGTTTGACGGCACATCAAAATTAATCACCATATTCACCTGCTGCACGTCTATTCCGCGCGCCGTCACGTCCGACGAAATCAAGACCCGCGACTCCCCCGTCTTGAACTGGTTAAACGCCCGCTCGCGCTCCCCGCGGTCCATCTTGCCGTGGATGCAGCACGCGGGAAACTGGTCGCCCATCATGGCGTCGTACAGCGTACACACCCGCTGCACCGAGTTGCAGTAAATGATACACTGCGCCATGGAAATATTCTGGTATAAATCCTTGAGCGTCTCGTATTTTTGCTGGTCGTTTTCCACCGACACGTAGTACTGCTTGATGCCGTCTAGCGACAGCTTATCCGCCGCCACGCTAATGGTAACGGGGTCTTTCATGAACCGCGCCGAAATGCGCAAAATATCGGGCGGCAAGGTGGCGCTAAACAGCGCCACGGTGGCAGTCTCAGGAATCATCTGAAAGATGTTGTAAATCTGCTCCTCGAACCCCGTCGACAGCATCTCGTCGGCCTCGTCCAGCACAATGAGCCGAAGTTGGTCCAGCTCGATGAGCTTGCGGCAAACCATGTCGTAGACGCGCCCAGGGCAACCGACAATCACGTGCGGAATCGTGCGCTGCATGTCGCGGGCGTCGTCGCGAATCGCCGTGCCGCCGACAATTGTTTTTACGTGCAGCTCGGGCATCATGGACCCAATCTTGGTAATTACGCCGGCGCTCTGGCCCGCCAGCTCTCGGGTGGGCGAGAGAATGAGAATCTGGGTCTTGTGGAGCGCAGTAACGACGCGAGACAGTGCGCCGATAGAAAAAGCCCCCGTCTTGCCCGTTCCAGACTGGGCCTGGGCAATCAAGTTGCGTTTTTCAATCATGGGTTTGATGGCGGTGCTCTGAATGAGACTGGGCGTCTCGAATCCATAGGAAAAAATGCCGCGTAAAAGATTCGGCGAAATATCCAGCTCGTCAAACGACTTGATGGCTTCTTCCATGTCCTTTTCTTTTTCTTCGCTTTTCGAAATTTCGGCGGTTGTGTCCATTATTTAATTAGCAATGTTGTTTTTAACTTGTTTTTCTCTTTTTTTTGAAATAATTATCTCATGGCTCTGTTTTTAATTCGTTCCAATCTAGAAAGAGTTCCTTGAGCGGTATGATTCGATTTTATCATTTTTTTCTTTTTCTGACATTCTAATTTTGTATTCCTTGTTTAATTTAGCGTCAAAATTCGCATGCAATTCGTTTTGAACCATGGACCGTTTACTGTATATTTTAGGTTCATTTGGTTTGGTTTTCATATACATTATAGGTCCATATTCCGTCTAGTAAATATTTTTAGACACGATAAATTCGCCGATGCACCACGTTTCTTGGTTTTCGTTCATTATTATAATGACTTAAATGTTCTATTCGAGTCGTTTTCTTAAAATCATTGATCGAGCCAATTTATTACGTTTGTAGGATGATTAGCGAAAAAATGTTCGTAAGCTTCTGCCGATTCTGCTTCCACATATTCGTCTAAATCAGCCGCTATTTTGCCCCATTGTGGATGAATTGCTGTAAAGACAGACACCCATACGAAATAATCTTCTTGAATTTTCCCAGTAAGTGTCCAGCCACTTGTATGAGTTCGTGTGTACGTTGCCGTTAAATCAAAATTGCCATTTGTAATGCCGTCTTCACATACTGCATACTCGTCCAATGCTACCGCGTCATAATTACACAAACCTATTCCGAAATCTTTTCCAAAAGTATAAATCATTTGATTAATTGTATTTATATCATTTTTTATATATCATTTTTTTTCATAATTACGAAATAAAAATAAAGGAATAATACAAATGGCTGCAAAAAATATACTTGTAATTGTTCTTGTTATTATTTTAGTCATCATGTTGATAAAATACATAAGCAATAATTCCGACACTTTAACTGGATTAAGTGCGGCTGACACGGTGCAAAAAATAGACGCTAGTGCTTTAGAGACGGGAGTCAATGTGGCCGCCTCCAACTACTCTTATTCAATCTGGTTCTACGTGGATGATTTCAATTATAAATTTGGCGACCAAAAGGCCATCTTTGGCCGCATGAGCCAAGACACGGACGTCAAGCAGCCGTGCCCGGTGGTTTATTTAGGAAGAGAGCAAAACAACATTGACGTCGTTTCCACGATTTACCCAGGCGACAGCACCACCGCCGTTGTCACCGAAGACCAAATGACGATTCACACGTGCTCGGTTGCCAACGTGCCTATTCAAAAATGGGTAAACCTCATCGTTAGCGCCTACGGCCGCACCATGGACATCTATCTAGACGGAAAACTGGTGCGGACATGCGTTTTACCTGGCGTGAGTCGCATCGATTCGAATGCAAACGTGTTTGTGACGCCGAATGGCGGGTTCTCGGGCTGGACGTCGAAATTCCAGTACTGGCCCGAGTCGTGCAATCCGCAAAAGGCGTGGAACATTTACAAAAAAGGCTACGGCGGCAGCTGGCTAGGAAACATGTTTGGCAAGTATACCGTCAAGATTTCGCTCATGGAGGGCGACGTGGAAGACAACTCGTTTGAGTTTTAATTGTTTTTGTTTTGTTTTTTTTAATTTAATGCGTTGGATAGCGTATAAAGGGCATTTCCATAACCAACTTGTAATTCTGAACCGAATGAATTTTCGGGCGAATAGTTTGTGAAACAATCCAACAAAAAGTTAGCAGCCCAAGATGACTGAAGAACGACAAGTTCGACAGAAAGGTCATGAATTCTCATCCACACAACAATAATTAAAGCTGAAAGAACATCGGATGAATTATTTTTCGGATCGTTGATAAACCGCTGAAGTACATGCTGACATGCAAATGCGTCGCCACAACAATCATTGCAATAAGTTAAATAATCTTGAATTGTAGTGGCAAATTCCTGATTATTTGTTAAATCGCAATCAACTATTTTTCCAGAACGAAGTTGCATGATATACTTGGTTTTACACCTTTGCACATTTAAAACGCCGAATTTACGGCGAAAAAAATGCAAAAATGCAAAAATTTGGGTAGTATTCGTCTTGATACGAATATGAATTTAATCGTCTGTTAATCATTTTATTTCATTTTTTCCATCATGTTTTTATAAATAAAATGGTCTAGCGGTTTTGGTTTAAATTTAGATGCGAAATAATAAGAATGACGCTTGCTAACATGCTGCGAAATATGGACGGTTATTGCTCTGCTCCCAATATATGAAAATGCTTGGAAATATCGAAACATGCTGCTATGTTTATATATTTTTATTATTTATGTTGTTTTTTTCGCTATTTTTTCAAAAGATTCTATTTTTAAATATTCGCAAAAATGTCGTCTCACGATATACATTAAACAATTATTTGGGTCCCAATCACTACGCCAGGTTTCATGCGCGTTTAACGAGCGCATGTGCGGATTAAACTGGTCGTAATAATCACACGCAGCCTGCTGTGTTTTAAATATTTTCTTCATATATCCGACATGTTCGCTTTTTCCATTCCATTCAGGATGGCTTTTATGCCCCCTAATATCAAATCGTTGAACCTCTAAAATATATGTAGAATTCATTATTACATACATTTGATGATATTTTCATGTTGTTTTTCTTTTTTCTAATAATAAAATCTTAAAAATCATCCGTGAATTCAAACGCGTTTTCGCTGTCGCGGTTCGCCAACGCATACGAGTCGTTGCGTTTCTCAAAGAAATTCACCTTTCCCTCTAAACTAATCTGCTCCATGAAATCAAACGGGTTTGCCGCCTTGAATATCTTGCCGTAGCCAAATTGCACACTCAGTCGGTCCGCCACAAATTCGATATACTGCGACATGAGTCCCGAATTCATGCCAATCAAGCGACAAGGCAACGCCTCGCAGATAAACTCCTGCTCAATCGCCACCGCCTCTTTTACAATCTCGACGAATTTGGCCTTTTTAATGCGGTGCTGCAGCTTGCTATACAGCAAAATGGCAAACTCGCAGTGCAGCGCCTCGTCCCTGGAAATCAAGTCGTTGGAAAACGTAAGCCCAGGCAAAAGCCCGCGCTTTTTCATCCAGTAGATGCTGCAAAACGCGCCAGAGAAAAAGATGCCCTCGATGCACGCAAACGCCACCAGGCGCACCGCGAAACTGCTGCGGTTGTCGTGAATCCACTTTTGACACCACTCTGCCTTTTTCTTGATGCAGCCATAGTGCGTAATGGCGTTAAACATGCGGTTCTTCTCCTCAGAATCTTTAATGTACGTATCAATGAGCAGACTGTACGTGTGGCTATGAATATTTTCCATGGCAATCTGAAAGCCGTAAAACGCGCGGGCCTCGGAAATCTGCACGTCGTTCATGAACCGCGTGGCCAGGTTCTCCAGGACGATGCCGTCGCTCGATGCAAAAAACGCCAGGATGGTGGACACGAAGGAGCGCTCGTCGTCGGACAGCGTGAGCCAATCCGCATAGTCTTTGGACAGGTCAACCTCCTCGGGCTTCCAGAAACAATCCACCTGGGTTTGGTACATTTTCCAAATATCGTCGAATTGGATAGGAAACATTACAAACCGATTGTCGTCTGGGGTCAGAATGAGTTCGGTTTGTTTTGCTGCTGCCATCGATTCTGTTCTGGGTTGATGGCGTTCCTTAACTATACATGGCACATATTATTTAATTCGTTTTTGTTCTTGTTCTTTTTATTTTCAGGGATTCAACCCCGATAAAACTTGGTCATTTCCTCCACAAAGTCGTCGATTCGTTCCGCCTCGAATTCGTCGTTTACACAATCTAAAATATGACGGACCGCTACAATCGTATGCTTTATAAAAATTACATTATGCAATGCATACCAGTTATATTTGCCACGATTCATCACTTCTAACAAATTAGTTAACAGGTCGCGTATTTCCAAATCGGGTACCTGCGCCTTGTATTTATTTATGGTCAAACAAGCGGACCATATTTTGGCGTCATATTCACGACAATACTCTACCGGATAAATTTTAGACGTGTTTCTGTTCATCATTTTTTTATATTGAATATAAATCGCATCATTTATTTCATTTTTTGTTAGATATCTAACAAAAAGAAAAAATATCACATAAAAATAACGTGTAAGAATAATGACGACGACTTTATTTTGGACCATTGACCCGAAAACATTAATTGGCAGCACGGATATTTTACCCAGTCTGCACATGACGCTCGAGGAAAAGATGAATGCCATTTCTCGTATGGTAATCGGCCTCACGCTGTTTGGTTTTTTGTTGACGCAGCGCCCCGCCTTTTTACTCGTGGGAGCACTCACTCTGGCCATTTTGGCCGCCGTGTATAAAATACAAATGCGCGGAAAACAAAAAGGACTGTTATTGGAGGAAGGATTTGCCAATCCCAAACTAAATCGCGATTCTTTTCACAAAGAAAAGGGAAATTACCAACTGGACCAGGACGCAGCCACGATTGGCGACTTGTTGGATACCGCTCCCATCACGTTAGACACGGTTCCTAGGCAGAATTATCACGCCATCAATAAAAAGAATCCCATGGGCAACGTGCTGCTCACTGACATTACCGACGACCCGAACCGCAAATCTGCGCCGCCCGCGTTCAACCCCGACATTTACGAGGACATCAACGCCGCCACCAAGAAACAAACCCAGTACTTGAACCCAGGCATCAAAAATACCGACAAGCAGCTCTACGGAGATTTAGGCGATAATTTCAAGTTCGACACGGAAATGATGCGCAACTTTTATTCCACCGCTAATACGCGGGTGGCCAACGACCAAGGAGCATTTGCCCAGTTTTTATACGGAGACATGCCGTCTGGCAAGAGTTCTGGACCCGATGGCGCGTTTGCCCGCGTTCAAGACAACCCGAGGTACAACTTGTATTAATTATTTGGTTTTATGTTTCATTTAGAAAATTATACACCATTGGCGCACCATAACTCGCCTTTGTCATCTGGACCAAAACGTCGTATTCCAAGCGACCCTGCGTGTTGACAATGCGGACACACGCAAAAAATTCTGTAACTTTGGTTTTTTTCATGGCATTCGTGGTGCATTGCAATATTTTTATCATTACTGGCATCTATTGCATAATAATAAATATCTGTCATTTTATTTTATACACAAAACATTTCAAGTTGTTTTGCTCGTTTTTATTTTTGTCCATCTAACAAAACCAAAATAATGGTTTAATTTCTTATTTTTTAACATTGCAAAAAACAATGGACGTAAAAAAAGAAAAAGGAGTGAAGGAAATAGAAGACACCAAGGTTGACGAAATAAAAAAAGAGGTCGAGGAAATAAATTCAGAGTTAATTACAACCGCCGTTGAAACCATCCATGCGAATTCTGTCGCACCTTTATTAGTCGCAGAACCCGTCTCGCAACCTTCACCAATCATACCCATACCTGTGAAAATCGTACCTTCAGACACGGCGACCATCAAACAATGTGCCGAAGAGTACTTGAAAATCACTTGTCCCAAGGTGGTGTTTGTGTATACAGGTCTCAAGGTCGGTTCCACTTCTTTGGTGTCTTCCTTTCGCCTTTTCGCGTCCAAGAAAATCAACGTGTTTCACTTTCACAACGAAAACATGCTGCCCCAGAAATTTAAAGACGCGGGCGTCACCATCAACGACTTGATTCATTACTGCGCAACCGTTCTAGACAAAAAAGTCTACGTGATTGACGTGTACCGCACGCCCATTGAAAAGAAGATTTCCACGTTTTTCGAGCGAGCCGCCGTGCACCATTTCAACGCGCCCGAGACAGTCGTGGCGACATATCCCGTAAATAAATTGATAAAACGGTTCAACCAGGTGTTTCCGTACATTGGGACGGAAGATTACTTGAGCGAATGCTATGGCGACAAAGTGCGAGACAAGGTATCCCAAGAATTTCCCAATGGGTTTCCACCTATGCAGCACCATTTAGCGTTTGATTGCGGCATGGTAAAATATATTAAACTGCGGCTGATGGATTCCATGCACTGGGGAAGCATCTTATCCACCATCTTTGGCATGCACATCGAGGTGGTGACCGATTACGCGAGCGACAAAAAGGCGCTGGGCAGCTTGTACGTGGCGTTTAAAAGGGAATACAAGATTCCCGAGGCGTATTTGAATTTTGTGAAATATTCGGACACGCAATTTGCCTTTTATTTGTCCCAAAAAGAACGCGCGGCATATATTGCGAAATGGGGTTGCTGTCATCCAGATACCAATGCAGATGCAGTTCCTTTTACAGACCAAGAATATGCGTTTTACTCGCAGATGTCCAAGGAAAATAGTTATATGGACAAGGTGGAGCGAACCGAGGAGCATTATTTGGACGAGGGATGTGTGTGCGACGCGTGCATGAAACGCCGAAAAGAAGTGGCGGAGAAAATCATCGCGGCGCCGCACCACCCCATTAACGCGTCACACCGAATTCACCACCGAGAAGCCGTGAAAAAACACATGATTCATCGAGTGGCGACAAGTGTATCGACGAATCGCATAGCAGAAAATAACGGCGGAATTCGAATGCGAAATGGAGCAGCAACATCAAATATATTAAGTACAGGTATTCGCTTGCGTAAAAGTGGACGCAATCGCCGAAAAAGCAGGTCGCGCAGTTATAGCGTTCGGATGAAATTGTTTTAATTTACACCATTGCACTTTTCAAGTGCATGGAAACAGTTGCCTTTGTCACTGATAAACCGCCGAGTACTCGGCGGTTTAAATGTGCAAAGGTGTAAAACAATATAAAACCATTTTACATAAATATCATAATGGACAATTATGATATGGTAAGTATTTCTTCGGGACAAATTGTAAAAAAAGTATCATCGAGCATCACCGCGTCTTTACCAGAGGCACACGATTTACCAGAGGCACGCGATTTACCAGAGGCACGCGATTTACCAGAGGCACGCGATTTACCAAAGGCACGCGATTTACCAAAGGCACGCGATTTACCAAAGGCACACGATTTACCAAAGGCACACGATTTACCAAAGGCACGCGATTTACCAAAGGCACACGATTACATGGTAAATAGCACAAATACTGAAATGTCAAACAACAATGCAGATTTGAATTCGTTGAGTGTGCCAATTAAACGGAAAAAACAAGTAATGATTATTGAGCCGGATATCATTGAAAAATATAAATTACGCAATGTAAGAAAGGTCGAAAACGTTAAGGACAACAAGCGCATTTGTTATTCTTTTGTAAAGGTGGCCGTGCTAATTTCGGTAATAAGTGGCACCGTGTTTTATATTTGGAAAAAATAGCCTCAATTGTCATGACGAATCAGTTAACAACAACTACAACTGTTTTCCAAGCTCGCAAATGATTTACACCCTTGATAGAAAAACAAGAACGTCCATCCCCATTTTCAAAAGAAGAGGAAAAGTTGGATCGTCGTAGGTGAAATTCCTACTATTGATTTTGCATTTTTCTTATTTTTTGAAAATGGGGATGGACGTTTGAAATGAGAAAGGTGTAATGAATTCTCCTTGATTATTTTTTATATTCATTACAAATTTTATACTAAAAATTGTTTAACCCTCTAAATGTGCAAAGGCTACTCGCAACCAGCATTGGAAATATATTGCGACATAATAAAAAATAAATATGTTTTATATATATAATGAGTGTTCAAAGTGGTAGCCAATTAAATATACATACAGAAGTTCAGGATAGGAGTTATTGCAATAATTGGTGGAATATACAAAAGAAATATAGATTTCAAATTAAAAATATGTCAAGATGTTTTGTAAGAATAATTATTGCACGAAAAGAATATAACATTACACAGTTCTCAATTGCTGGTGGGCCGACTGGTGTGGCAATTGGAGGTTCTGCGGAAATAAAAAATTGTGCCGTAGAATTGGATTTATATCCAAATAATATACGTGGCAGTGGACCGTTATCCATTTATCAAAATCATAAAAATCCTTGTTATATTAGTTTATTTATTATAGATCCAAAAAATTATCATTCTAAAGATACGTCCAATATAAAAAATTGGAAATCTGTATTTATAAATAATGAAATTGATGTGAGTAAGTTTGACTTAATTATACCACATTCTTATCAAAATTATTTACCTCCATTATCTCATTGGAACCCATAATATGTTCAGTAATATTTTTACACGAAACATTTAGAATATTACCCCTTTTCTCATTTATGAACAGGATTCAATTTTTTCGTCGCGTGGGCATTTGTGCGAAGAAAAATGATTACGGACTATCCATGCCGAATTCCTGCCATTCTTCGTTCTTGTAATCGTATCCAAATGTATTGCAAAACCCATCGTCGTCCTTGTAATCATACATAATAAAGCCATTTTTTGTTGAACGTTGCTGTTTCATAAACTGGAATTTCCAATTCTTAGATACAAACATGGATTCAAACGACACATTCTTGTCGATTTTCGTTTTCCACACGCGCGACTGATGCAAAAAAATAAAATTGGTTCCAGGTAATCTCGCACAGGTAAAATACATATCGTTGGAATCAATCGTTCTGTTGTGAACCAGATTGTCAAATGCCACGTCGGGTCGATACGAAGCAAAAGACGTTCTCAAGTCATCGGGAGCAACAGGAGGGGGGAAAAACGCATAACTCATGGCAATCATTTGTTAGTTCGAGTGACAATTGTTTATATATAGGTGTTGTATTTAACTGTTTTTATTTATTTTTGTTGGGTTTTGTTAGGTTTTGTTAGGTTTTGTTAGGTTTTGTTGATTTGATTTGATTAGAAAAAGTAAAAGTAAAACGCGGAAAATATAATATACGGCCACAATAAATGGAAGCAGCGATTCCCATCATTGCACTAGGAACTATGTGGATTGCATCACTGCAAAATGGAAAATCTAAATCAAACCAAGGAAACAACCAAGCCGAAGCTTTCACCAACATGGGCAAGCGCTCCAATCACCTGCCCAACACGGACATTCCCCCGCGCAACTACCCCGTCATGGACGAAAAGGAGCTGGTCGACAACACCATTCGCAAGTACCCGAACCCCAACGCGGCCACTGCCACCTACCTGAACCAAAGCGCCTACGAATCCAACGAGCGCGCGGGAAACGTGGTCGGCGACAACATCCAAAACATCTACTCTGTTTCGGGCAACTACCGGAATTCGGCGGAATTCAAGCACAACAACATGGTACCGTTCAATGGAGGAAAAGTGCGCGGGCAACTCTACAACAACAACAACGCGGAAGCCGTGCTCGACAATTACGCGGGCACGGGGTCGCAGATGATTAAAAAAATAGAGCAAGCTCCTCTGTTTGCTCCCCAGGACAACGTGCAGTGGACCAACGGCGCGCCCAACCAGACCGACTTTATCCAGTCCCGCATGAACCCTGGGATGCGAAACAACATGGTGAAACCATTTGAATCCCAGCACGTCGGCCCTGGACTCGGCAAAGGATACACCACGGAAGGATCGGGCGGTTTTAACGCGGGCATGGAAGACCGCAATGCCTGGCTACCCAAGACCGTGGACGAGCTGCGTGTCGCCACCAACCCCAAGGAAGAATTTTCCATGCTCGGTCACGAAGGCCCGAGCCAGTCCGTGGTGAAAAACGTGGGAAAGATTGGCAAGGTGGAAAAATACGCCCCAGATACGTTTTTCATCAACACGCAGGACCGCTGGCTCACCACCACGGGGTCGGAAAAAGCACCGCAGATGATTCCTCAGGAGCTGTTTAAAACGAGTCACCGCGAAGATACCACCACTTCTTTCACTGGCACACCCAGCGCCCAGCTGAAAACCGCCTCGTACGTCCCCAAAGTGAGTCAAGCTCCCAAGCGCGCCGAGCTGGCCGCCAACGACGTTGGCCACTCGTCCGCAGGCGGCCGCGGACCCCATGGTGAAAGCGTGGACAAGCGGCTGAAAAGCCACACCAATTTCAAAAACAACCGCTCGGAAAACTGCCAGCCCTCTACCATGCGGAGCGGATTCAGCGGCGCCATCGGGGCAGTCATTGCTCCCATCATGGACGTGTTGCGCGGCTCGAGAAAAGAAGAATACACCTGCAACATGCGGGTCTATGGCAACTCTGGGTCGGAAGTGCCAGGCAACTACGTGCAGACTGAGGGCGACGTCCCCGACGTAACGGTGCGTGAAACCACGTTGTACACGCCCCACGGCTACATCAACAACCAGACAGATGGCGGCGGCTATGAAACCAACGCCCAGCAGCCCATTTCGAACCAGCGCGATTCCACCACCGATTGCGGCACATTTTACTCGGCGTCGGGTGGAGCGGGTACCAGACACGGCAATCGCACGTACGAGGCCGATTACCGCGCGACCACCAACGTGCTCAAGGAAAAAACACTGCACGGTCGCACCAACCACGGCAACTCGAACCTGTTTAGCGGGGCGGCCTCGCAGGGCAAAGTATCCATGTCCAAGCTGGAATCCGACCAGGAAAACGGCCGCGTTCAAACCCCCGCGTCGCTCGTGTACAACGGGCCCAGCGTGGAAACCTTTGGCAAAATCAACGTGCCGCAGTACAACAACCAGTGCATCGGCTGCGAACGCATCGCCCCCGATTTATTAACAGCGTTTAAAGAAAATCCGTATACCCACAGTCTAACATACGCGGTTTAAATGAATGTATCAAACACATTTATTATCTTTTTACGTCGTTGGTCATAAAAATAAAAATAAAAAATGATTTATATCTGAACCATATTCGCAGTAAAAAAGAAAATGGTTGCCTACAAATATACCAAATCTACCTTTATTGGAAGCGATAACGAATTGTTGCATGTCACGGAATTGGATTGTTCTCATTGTGGGATTACTTCCTTTGAAGGATTAAATGCGCCCAATTTAACCGCGCTGTATTGTTCTTATAACAACTTGACTTCCTTTCAGCATTTGAATTGTCCTATGTTAACCACGCTTGATTGTTCTTATAACAACTTGACTTCCTTTCAGCATTTGAATTGTCCTATGTTAACCACGCTTGATTGTTCTTTGAACAACTTGACTTCCTTTCAGCATTTGAATTGTCCTATGTTAACCACGCTTGATTGTTCTTATAACAACTTGACTTCCTTTCAGCATTTGAATTGTCCTATGTTAACCACGCTTGATTGTTCTTTGAACAAGCTGACTTCCTTTCAGCATTTGAATTGTCCTATGTTAACCACGCTTGATTGTTCTTATAACAACTTGACTTCCTTTCAGCATTTGAATTGTCCTCTTTTAACCAAGCTGTATTGTTCTGGTAACAAGATGACTTCCTTTCAGCATTTGAATTGTCCAGCGTTAACCACGCTGTATTGTTCTTATAACAACTTGACTTCCTTTCAGCATTTGAATTGTCCTCTTTTAACCAAGCTGTATTGTTCTGGTAACGAATTGGAGTTTATTCCTCCACACATTAATCGCTTGTTAAATACAACCAGAAACACTCAAAATGTGTACGGCGATGGTCAAAATGTGCACAACCATCATATCCAAGAAAGCATTCGCAGTTCCATCCAAGCAGTCCTGTCGAAAAAACCTTGCATCGCCGCGGAAAACCTCTACGAAACCGTTTTGGCAGACATGGTGCTAACCACGTTAACCAAGGAAATACTGGTGGATTACTGCAAGGAAACCACGGTGCATTCCACGCTGCGAATCACCTTTGAGGAGTTACTTTTACATGTATTTAGTCGCATTGAGTGCAATGCAAATAAAGAGGAAATAAAAAATGTATTGAACTCGGAAATGTCGGATTCGGTATGCAAGTGCTTTACGGGGCGCATGTCCCGTCTCATCAACTGCTTGAATGGTTTCGACGACCTGGTAAGCATTCGCATCTCGGATACAGAGCAAATAGGACAAGTCATTGGCATGATAAAAGAGCAGCTGAATATTGAGAATATATATACGGTGGAAAAGCATAGGGAACTGGCCACGGCAGAATTACGAGCGAGGGAATACTCGGAGGAAATCATTGCGGAGTGGATTGCATTTATTGAATAAAGAAACAAATTAATTATTTTTGCTCCAACGCGTCCAGTCTATTTTTTAATTGCTGGTTGTCGTCCAACAATTCCTGGACTGCTTTTACCAGGACTGCGACCATGTGATCGCTTTTGAATCGATACAGGTCGTCGTTGGTGGTATCCACACAAATATCGGCCAATCCCAATTCATTTTCCACGCGTTTCAAGTCCTGGGCCACAAACCCGACGCGTTTTACGCTGTCGTCTGCCTCTGTTTTAAACAGGTATGAAACGGGAGTGATATTACTAATGTAGTCGGACGCATTCCAGGCGATGGGCTCAATATCCTTTTTCAGCCGCTCGTCGGACGTGGTGGTAATGGGAACTTTGCAGTAAAAATTTGCAGTGTCGTTATTTCCAAGATTAATGGTATTAAAATAATTCCCAGTTCCAATACTTCCAGTTTGTCCGTATCCAATATAAATATTATTATATCCAGTTGTGAGCCCCGATGCAATACCTGAACCAATGCATATATTTTCACTTCCATCGGTGATGGCATTTCCAGCATTGTATCCCAAGACGGTATTGTCATCACCGTTTTTGTTCATATTTAACGCTTTTGAACCAACTGCAGTATTTCTAGAACCATCACCAGCATCACCATTTAGTGATTCCGCTCCAATTGCAGTGTTGTGTGATGCTAAATCAGCCGTTGAATTAACGGCTCTTACGTTTTGTCCAGCATTATATCCGATCGCAGTATTATTATGTCCATATGTGAGTTGTTTTAAAGATTGATATCCTATTGCTAAATTACGAGCTCCCGTGTCTGTATAAGTTGTGGGTTCGGCATTTAAAGTAATCAAATATTTATTTTTTCTTCTTTTTCTTGGAGTTGGCTTTTGCCGCTACTTGTTGCTTTGCCGCTACTTGTTTAGAAATTCCCGTATTCAGCAACGCAATTTCCGCGTCCGTCATGGGCTTGTATTCAAGCTCTCGCTGCACAACAGCCGCTGCGGCTTGCTGCTTCACCGCGTCTTTTTGCTGCTGTTTCTGGGCCAAATTCGCCCGCATCCGCTGCTTGGTCTCTTCTTTTCGCATCATGGCATTCATTTTGGTCGTGTCCATGCGTGTATTCTTTTTATTTTGACCGCCCATGAACTGCTTCATGAGCGTGTCCATGTCCAAGCCCATGGAAGACATCATTTCTTTGATGCCGTTCATGCCTGCTGCAGCGGCTCCACTGCCGTTCATAGCCCCGCTCGGGTTCATCGCCTTCATGAGCCCCATGATTTCCGCCTGCAGCTCAGTTTCGGACATTTCGCCAGACGCCATCTTTTGCTTCATCTTTTCGCCGCACTTTTTCGCCACGCTCATCAGCTTGGCGGGGTCGCTCATGAGTTTCTTAAATACTTCCGACACGTCTTGGGTATTCTCCAGGTCAATGTCCAAATCTGCAGCAGTCTCCTCGGCCATCTCTCGGGCCATCTTGCCGATATTTCCCTCCATCAGCTTTGCCATGTGCTCTTGAAAATTATCGAAATTAAATCCTGCTGGTTTTTCATCTGTATTAGAACCGCTTGGCCCATCGCTTGGCCCATCGGTTGCCGTCGCGTCTGCAGCCGAAGACTCACTATTAAACATATCCTGCATGTTTTTCATGGTTTCCTGCAGTTTGCTCTGGAAATCTTCCTGATTCACATTTTCAAACATTTTCGCGGTATTTTCCTCTAAATCCGCGGGATTCTGCACCGATCCCATGACGGTAATCGCGACCAGCTGCAAATATTTCCAAATGGACGATTTGGTTGCGTCCGAAATGTCGGCGTTCCACAAATCCCTGAAAACAATGCCAGGCAAAAACTCTGTATTCATTTCCTTTGATTCGGTTGAATCAGTGAATATATCGGCATTTTCATACACGATATCCAGAAAACGAGCGGGATAAACCTCTAAACAATGGTTCCACACCAGGTCGCGGTTCTGCTGTTCTTCGGTGGCGCCCCACCATGTTGCGACGATGGGCTCGCACTCGGGAAAGGTGGTGCATAAATCCGCGGTGAATTGCGTGATGGTCTGGGCAATGTCTGGGACCGACATTTTTTTTGATGTTTTAGTATTATGTCAAGTTATTTTTTTGTATTTAACTCGTTTTCTAAATATGAATAAAATCCATAAAACTCACAAATAAAAAAAATGAAAATTATTTTCTTTTTATATTAATCATTACAATTGAAATTTGCTGAATAATTGAATAATCAAACGTTCCACTCCACATCATGGATAGTGTGGAACAAAAGAACAAAGCCATTGTTTTGGCCTTTGCAATGTTGAGAACAAAGACGTCGTCGCAGTTTTATAAAGCGCAGTATGAACTTATTCAGTTCATGTGTGAGTGCCTTCATATCACTGGTTTCGATGAAGACGAATGTACGACTTATGATGGAAACGCTCTTGTTCAAGAGTTCCGCATTCCTCTCTTTTTCAAAAAATCTTTGTCCAAAGAGGTTCATATCAAAAAATGGACATATACGATTGTTCATATTTTCGGGACCATGTTCCTGAACAAACTTGAAAATAAAGTATAAATGAAATAAAAATAAAATAAAGTATATTCATATCGTTTCTAATGTTATTTTTTCACATCATTTCATTATTTAGAAATAGAAAATAAGGTCCACGGCTGCGTCAAACGGTCGCGCAGATACGGCTCCAGCTGCTCCCACTGCGCATGCTTTTTCAAAAACTCGGCGGCGCGAAACGGGCGCCCACACGAATCGCCCCAGCGCAAGCTAAACGACATTTTCTTTGCCATGGCCGTGTCGCACACGTTTCCATCCAATGCTCCGCGGGGCTGGTACGGCAGCGGCCGCCCAGGGTCCGACATGTACTCGCGTCCATCCAGCTCGTAGTGCGCACACACGGTTCGCGAGCACGGATTGTTGGCCTTGTTCAAATATACGTCGTAATGGTCCGCCAGTATTTTCTTGGCGACCGCGGCCGTCAGTCGGCCCTTGTATTTCGCCATGAGCTGTTCCAGCCGTACCTTGCGCGCCCCCTGGTGTCTTCGCACGTCGTTGAACCCCGAATTCGAGCATTCCAGGTTGCGGATTTGCGGGTCGTATGCCGCGTTGAACCCAATGAAATAACCGTCGGACGTGCGTTCCGTGTTGTGAAACTGCAGTCCGAGCTCGATGCGCATGATTTCGTTCTTGTTGATGTCGCCAAACAGCCACGAATTCGCATAGTCTCCCGAGTTGCCGTCAAGCAGCATGTGCTCGTATTCGTCCAAAGATTTACCATACTGCATCGCGTTGCGGATGCGGCAGCAAATGGGGACGTTGTTTTCGTAGGCGTGAAAGCCGCCAATCGTGGTCTCGGTGCCGATGAAACCCGCAGAAGTGACGAAAAAGTCGGTGCCGCTCCAAATCCAGCCGGGGAAGCCCATCATCAGGATGCGCGCGCCCTTATCGGGGCGCAAATCCGTCACGGTGCGGGCGAATTGCCCGTCGATGAAATTGGCGAAATTATTGTGCGCCACGACAATCTTGCCGTCTGCCGTCCAGTCTTTGCCAACCGCCATGAATGCGCTGCACTTGTCGGTTGCATTCTTTTTTGCAAATAAAGTGCTACGACTTGTGTCGTTAGACTCGCTGCCGCTTTTACTACTTGTGCCTCCCTCTCTGGACTTGGTCTTGTTTTCGGGTTTGATGCCGAGTTTCTTGGCTTCGTCGGGCGGCATGTGGCCGACCCAGCTTTCGGTCAGGGTGAAATAATTGTTCCACGCGCATACTTCGTCTAAAGTTATGGGAGTCCCAGCAGCGGTTGCTCCCTCGGCAATTCCCTCCATTTCCTCGTAGAATTCGTGAAACTGGCGTTTGATGGTGGGCATGAGGTATTTGGTGCACGCATCCACGAAGAAAGACCAGTGAATTCCAAAATCCTGCATTGCGGTAAATTCCAGCATCTTTTGCACATCCACCAGTTCGTCGGCAACCAGGTAGCCGTTGGCGAAACCGCGCTCCTTGGGCGACCCATCGATGCTGATGTAAATCCAGCCGTTTTTTTCGTACTTGGACCCGTGCTTGTTGGGTGAGGTTGCAGCGTGTTTGGACCGATTCTTTGTGGTTTTCGCTCTTGATTTAAAACTACGCTTGATTCGTTTCTTGGTTTTGCCCATTTTATTTTACGCAAGACAATGTTGTAATATACTGATATTTTATAAAAATGAATTATTTTTTGCCATCTTGCCAAAATATAAATAAAACAAGCAACATGATGATTTCAAACGACGGCACAATGAAAATATTTGGAAAACTCACTCATGACGACGACGACAATTTAATAATCAACGATGGCACATGTGGCCACAACACCAACACTTGTTGGGCTGCAAAATTGAACAAACCAAAAGCCAAACCAACCACCTATTTGTTGGAAAGCTTGAATTGTTATGTTAGTTTTGAGCTTTCCATGGTGTATAATAAAATGTTCAACTGCGACATGGATTGTGTCACCGATGAAAATATCGAGCGTATAGAAACCGTATTTAATCTTCCCATGTATATACCTATTTGTAAGGTTAAACAACATTTTATTTATACACATCACAACATTTTGAAGCATTTGTTAGACCGCGAAATGAACAAGCAGCGAATTTTGCTGCTTGTGGGCAAAGACAAGCAACCCATCTTGCCGACAGACGTCATGGCGTATATTTGGACATTTATGTGAAATAAAACAAAACAAAACAAGCTAAAACCGAAATTCCACCGCCTCGGCCGTATCCACAAACCATACTTTATTTTTCACGTGCAATTCATTCAGCCTGCGAAAACTCAGTTCCAGTAAAATGCACAGCCACTCCTTGGGCTGCTTTTGTACCGAGGTCGCCGAATACAGCACGGCGTCCGATGCGTCGGCAATCCACTGTATATTATGCATAATGTCCTGCGGGGTCGCCTGGAAGCAATTGGTCCCCTTGAGCGTTTGCTGCGGGGTATGTTTCTTGATTTTTTCCACGTTTTTAATCTTGAAAACCGTGTTGCTCTTGTCGTTGTGAAAGCCGATGAATCCGATTTTCTGGGCGAGCAATCGGTCGTTCACCGTGCGGTTTGCGGCACTCACGCGAAAATACTTGTTTCTGCTGGAGACCAGTTCCGAGTGCAGTGTGTCAGGCATTTGTTCCCATATACTACTATTGTTGCTGCCACTCGTCAAAGTCTCTTGGTAAAACGTCCCAGGAATTTGTCCAATTTGGTCTTTTTTCAAAATGGGGTTGGTGATTAAATATATATAGTTCTTCTTGCGATAAGGAAACACCTTGGACCGAATGTACTGGGTCAAGTCTGCGTAAAACAAGGATTCCCGCAGTCGGTCGCGAATATCGTATTCAACATTTTCCAGATTCTTTGGGTCTTGGATAAAATTCATGAGGTCGAGTTTGTCGGAGACCGAAAAAACATCAAACAAATGATGCGCCGCCAATTTCATCCATGTTTCCGTACTTGTTTTATTTTGCACATCACCATGCGCCGCACTTAAAAAGTGAATCACTTCTCCAAAGGATTTGGCTGATTTTTGAGACGCTACCACCGTGTCCATCTTGGAAAAGGCCTCGATTCGCTCGTATTCGCGAAACATATCTATCAAAATCGCTTGGCCAGGAACCGTGTCTATTTGTTTTGCAGCCGTGGCTACGGCGCTTCTTGGTTTTGGTCCAGTCGTAGCTACTACTGCATTTTCCGTACCTACATCTTTGAATGGTATCACGTTGTAATTCACGTTTAATTTCATGCTGCGGTGTTGCACCGACAAGTTGGCCACATTAATCACGTCAGGTTGAAACAGATAATAGTCGCCGATATTCACAAGGGTACCGCTCCTGCCATATTTATCTTTAATCGGGGTTTTGTTAGTGAGGATGGATGACAAGGCCAAGTCAATCAGGTGCAAAGGGAATTGTGTTTTATTTTTTGATTCATTGTTGATGAATGCAACCAGGTGCTTTTTCTTGTAAAAGAATCGGTCCGTCATGAGCAGCCTAATAATTTTCACGATTTTCTCAATATTCGTGGTTGAAAAATACACGTTGTACGTTGTGTCGTTAATTTCCAGTTCATCCTCTTTTTTTTCCAAAGAAGGTAAGCAGTCGTAGTCGCAGCTGGACAAATAGTCGCAGCTGGCAGAAAAGGGCTGGTCGCCGAACCGAAAGTTACGGATGACGGCGTGGTCGGCCAGCTGTATGTCGACGGCTTGATTAAAATTGTCTGCGGTGAAATTGGTTTGACCGTGGTTCAGCATGCAATCCACGGAATGCTGCTTGACGATGCGGGATATTTTGCCGATTTGGATGGCTTTTTTCTCAGACAGGCGGTACTGGTATAGGTCCATGGACTCTTCTTCGTCACGGTCCGATAGGATGGCGGCATGCAGGAAAATTTGCACGTTGCGTTTCTCAAAAGGTAGGCGGCGGTGACTAAAGTTGCGCACGCCGCGGCCGATGATTTGCTCGGTTCGGTTCAGGTTGAACCACGGGTCTAACACGTGGATCTGGCGAATCATCTGCAGGTCAATTCCCTCGGATCCCGAGTCGGAGATGAGCGCCACTTTTATTTTATCGCCATTAATATTATCTGCGTGGTTGATTTTTTTAATGATTTGAAAGTCGGGGGTCAAAAGGGGCGTGCCAGTAATCATGACGTATTTTAAACCGTTTGACTTTCGACCCGCTTTTTTGGACATTAAATTGCCGCGACTAGACGCGTTGGTAAAACCCAGCTCTTCCAGGGCCAAGGCCATAGGAATGATGCCTGCGAAAATATACTTGGAATAAATTAGCACGATGCCTTCAACGCCAGCATTCTGGCTACCCACTGGGCCACTTTGTTTATCGACTCCGTCTTGACCTTGTTTTTTATTGGTACTATCTAACATGCGACTGATGGCATATATTTTCGAGCTGTACGTTTCCAAATATTTCATTTGGAACATGGGTGGTTGGCCAGGCTTGTAATCAAAATTCCCCAGTTCCGTGCTATTTCTCGTATAATTCATGACGGATTTCAGTCCGCTTTCGCCAATGTTGGTGATTTCGGCCGCGGTTACTCTTGTTTTATTTTTAGTCGAGGTCAGCGGTAAAACATATTTATCAATAAATGCTTGGTCAAACGCTTCTTTAAATTGGTCCTCATCTAAATCATTGTCCAATTCCATATGCTTTTGCAGGTCAAACTCAATATTAGTATGGGATTTGGCAGTCGATTTTGGTTCTACTTTTACTTTTTCCGCATCACCAAGTGAAACGTCGGACTCATTGGCGTCCTCATTGGCGTCCTCATTGGCGTCCTCATTGGCGTCCTCATTGGCGTCCTCATTGGCGTCCTCATTGGCGTCCTCATTGGCGTCCTCATCCTCAGAATCCGAGTCTACATCTTGCAGCACGGTTTTATGATTGGGATAGGCAATGATGGAGCACTGGATACACTTGGAAATATTGTAGATGGAGTATAGCGGTGTTTTTTTGATAAGCGCCTGGTCCACGATTCTGCGATAGGTATCCATCTGATGGTCACCCAGCACGGTTAAATACGGTTTTAAGTGCATGATGCCGTGGTTCAAGATGGCACCAGTAGGTTTTAGGCGAGGATACGGCACGTCGGGAAACGTATGCGTGGGCGCAAACACGTTGGGATAAATGCGAAAGGGAAACGAATACGGATTTTCGCCGCGCACGTACGACACGTACCCCGTCATTTTGCGCACGAGCAGTTCTTTGCCGCCCTTTTTGAACTCGCCATTGTCGTGAAACACGTCGCCGATGGAAAGGATGCCGCGACCATCATTCACGTTCAACAAATTAATGAGCCAGACAATCTCGGTATAGTGGTTAAACATGGGGGTGGCCGTAAGCAAGAGCAGCTGGGTGTTTTTCGACATTTGTAGCATGTGAAGTAGGTTGGTCGAGATGGTCGAGTTTTGCTTGCGAATGTTGTGGATTTCGTCAATGACGACGAGGCGGTTGTTGAAAAAATTGGTGTTGCGCTCGACTTTGCCTCCAATCAAATTGGAGAATTTCTCGTAGCCCATGAACGCATACGACGCGCGAATAATCTTGAGGATTTCCTTTTCCACGTGGTCCTTGATTTCGCCCGCACTTCCCGTGAATGGCACGCCGCCAGGGTTGATTTCCTCGATTAAATTGTTTCCCACGCAGCCGTCGTACGTGCAGTTGCCGTCTTTGTCGACGCGCAGCTTTTCCCTATCAAAGAGCTGCAGCTGAAAATTGTCCTGGACCGACGGGCTCGCCACCACGTACATTTTCGACAGGGGTGTGTTCATGTGTCGCATATACGTTCGCCTTTCTTCGCAGACGCCAATGGCCGAGCACGTTTTGCCCGAACCGAGGCCGTGATATAGGAGCAAACTGTTGTAAGGGGTGTACATGGAGAGAAAATTCTGCACGAAAATCTGGTGGGGCGACAGCTCAAACGACGCTGCGGCCAGCTCATCAGACCGTTGAACAATGTCCACAATCGCGCCGTCGTATTGCGTGTCGTGGAATTCGCGTTTCTCGGCGATTTGCCGATTGAATCCCGCGTCGTCTAAATGCGGATACAAATGGACATTTTCCAAGCCTTTCTTGACTTTAGCCAAGTCACGTCGGTTTTCAAGTTCGTGTTTGTTTAATGCCTTGTTTATTTTATCCTTGGCTTTTGCGTCCTCTTTTTCATTTCTTTTTATTGGATCCATGTTATTGGATGTCTTGCTGTATTAAATTGATATTATATTTTCCGAAAAAATGATTTTAACCAAGACGCAAAAACATGTATAAAAAGAAATGTCATCATCCAGCGTTGAATTGCCGATGCGTTTGGCAAATTGGGTTAAAAAAGATAAAATATTGAATTATAATTTGTCCAACAACCCGTCCAATGGAGCAATGCAACTGCTTGAAAAAATCAAAATAAAATAAATTGGGGAATTTTATCTCGAAATCCCTCTGAAGGAGCAATGTGGTTGCTGCAAAATAATCCAGATAAAATATATTGGGGAAGTTTATCGACAAATCCTTCCAACGGCGCGGTTCGGTTGTTTCAAAAATACCCAGACAAGAACGTCCATCCCCATTTCACATTTCGTCTTTCACCACTTCCAATAATAAAAAAGAAGAGGAAAAAGTTAGACCATCGTAGGTGAAATTCCTACTATTGATTTTGCATTTTTTCTTATTTTTTTGCTCAGCAAAATGGGCGTTTGAAATGAGAAAAGGTGTAATAACCTAACAAATACATAAAATAAACCATTATAATAAATGGTTAGGTGCAAAACTAAAAAACGCAACAGAAAATATAAAAGACAAAGAGGAGGACAAACTAAAAAATCAACAAACAAAAGCAAAAGCTTCAAAAAGCTCAACTGCAACCCCACCACTAAATTTCGCAAAACCGCCGCCGACCAAACCTGCTACGACAACAGCCAGCTGAAATACATTCGGTCGCTGTGGAATGTGAAACACCCCGACGACAAAATTGATGCATCGGCGTCCTCGGCAACCATCTGGGCTTTGTTGAAAAAGAAATATCAAGCCAAATGCAGCGACGAAAAATGCTGGATTGACGAACTGAAAAAAGGTTCGGGAAATAGTAAAACAAAATCCTTGGAAAACGCCTTTGCTCCAGATGCCCCCGACGAATGGAAAAAGAATCCAAATGCGTGGTTGTCTGACAAGGACATCAACGACGTCATGAAGCAATACGAGCAGGCTTATAAATGCTTTGAGTTCATCGGCCCGTCCCCCATTGATTTTGACACACGGGTCAAAGACCCGACGGAAAAGCAATCGCCCGATGACGACTGCGTCTGGGAAGAGCTGTGCAAGTTTAGCGTGAAGAAATACTTGAAAAAGGGTAAAACAAAGATTGGCGTGATTTTCAACACGGACCCGCACGACAAATCGGGGGAGCACTGGATATCCCTTTTTATTAATTTGAAAAAAGGCAAGATATTCTTTTTCGACAGCGTGGGCAGCAAGGCGCCGAAAGAAATCATGGTTTTGGTGGACCGAATCGTTAAGCAAGGCCTGAAGCAGAATCCGCCGATACATTTCGAGTTTGACCAAAACTATCCCGTGGAGCACCAGTACAGCAGCACGGAATGCGGGGTGTATTCCAATTATTTCATCATCCACATGCTAGAGGACAAGCTGACGGCGAAATACTTAAAGACTCACATTCTGACCGACAACTACATTTCGAAATTTAGAAAAAAATATTACAATTGATTCTTTGGATGTCTTACTAACAAAACGAAAAAACATTATTTACATCGTGTCTTTTTATTTTTATTTTATGTTTTTGTTAGGTTGTTCCAATTATATACACTAAAATATTTCACATACTTACCTTTGCTCTGTGGCAACCAGGGTTGCCTGTGCATCCTGAATCAGCTTGATGATTCCTGCAAAGTCGGTCTCAACGTCATGTTTGCGCGACTGCATCGTCCACTCGATGATTTCCACCGCGTTTCTTGCTGGGTGGGTATGCGGCGCAATCGGATGCTCCGCCCTGAATCCCAAGTTCAAGTTGGCCGCCGTAATCATTTCGAGCAACAATCGGACCGTGTCCCATCGCATGTAAAAGACCGCCGCGACAAAGAGTGTCATAGGGTCCGAGTTGAATCCGTGGGCGCTCGTGTCGTACAAGGTTACCGACCCGAATTTTTCGCAGTAATCCCGTATGTGCACACGTGCCAAATCTTGTTGGCGCATCATCATGCTCATCATTTCGACGCGAGCTTCGCGCGCCTCTTCCATGAGCATTAGATGGTAAATTGTCAGCATGTTGTTGTTGGTTAATTTTAGTTCAATTCTTGTTGATGAATGAAAGTAAATGCGGATTTTATTTCATTTTTTGTTTCTGGGCGTTTTTTTGTGAAAAATAATAAAAACAAAATAGAAAGTATTGCGTATTGCGTATTCATATAACATTATTGAAATATGACAGCGCATAAATACATGATTTCACACTAAAATTTTACATATGAGCTGTATTGATAAATTTTGCGTTTATAGGCCAAGAATTTGTACTATTATTCATGACGCGTCTCGGTTTCGGATACCAAGGGCTCGCTGCGTCGTCCCACGTCAAGTATCGAATGGTGCCAGGAACGTCCGAGTCACTCGTCGGAAAATAACTCGGCCCGCTTGGCTGAACCACCGTTTGGCCCGTGCATACATTTTCCTGGATGTTGCACAGCATGCTTCCGCCGTCTAAAATGACCAGGGGGTCGATGGACTTGGAGCAAACACTGAGGGGCAGCGTCGTTTCCATAACAGCATGCGAAACGGGGTCAATCGCAATACGGCTAGCATTTGCGCGTTTCAGCAGTTTTGTGTTGGGATTAGATACGGTTTGGGACTGAGACGCCCAGGTGATGTGGCGATTGGTCCATTGGCCGCGCGCAATCTTTGCATAGCGTTGCTGTTTTGTTAGGTTGGAACTGTTGTTTTTGTACTGCAAAACGTTGCCCTTGTTTTTCATCTGGGTCGCCTCTGCTTCAGCAAACGCATGGTTGTCCCCCGATTCATCTAAGGAGCAGCTGTTTTGCACGCGAGACCAAACGCGGGGCGGAATGGGAAGGTATCCAGCGCCTAAACAAGACATGTTTTTTATTCTTTTATTCTTATACTAACAATGATTATAAAAAATAACATTCATTGGACTTTTCTTATTTATTTGTTGGCACGGTACATGACGAGTACAATGCGGTTATTAGTAGTAGCACTCTCAATAATGTCCCGAATTTTTGCCCAGTCGCCCCCAGCCAGTCCCGCGCCAATCTGAGGAATGCCAATTACCTTGTCTTGAAAGTCGCGGTCGATTGCTTCAAACACCCGTTTTACCGCATCGTAATCCACTTGTAAGCCGCGCCCATATAAATATTGCGTATAAGCGTTTAAAATAAAACGATTTGCTAAGTCAATTTTGCATGCGCTATACGTCCCTAATTTGCTCTTGTCTCCTTTTACCGTGGCCAAATCAGCCTTGAATGCATCTGGATAATTAGTTTTTATTTGTCTGGCTATTCCCGCTCCCATGGTATGAAAACAGTTGCATCCGTGCACCATCACGTCAAACTTGCCCGTTTCAAAATGCTTTAGCAAATCACCATGAATCACTTCCATTCTTTTTTTGCCTACTTGCTAACAAATTCTTTTTTGCATTTATTTCATTTTTCAAAAAAATGAATTATAAAATACGCGAATGAAAGATAATGTAATAAGTAAAGTAAAAGAAGCATGCCCAATGATTCAGAAAAGGAACAGGTATCATTTAGAATCGTGTCGCTGGACGGCAACATTGGCTCGGGAAAATCTACGTTGTTGCAGCACCTGAAGAAGGAGTTTCGGCATCGGTCCAACGTGGTCTTTTTGCCAGAGCCCGTGGACGAGTGGAACACGATTTGCGACGCAAACGGCACCACGATTCTGTCCAAGTTTTACCAAGACCAGGACAAGTACGCGTTTTCGTTCCAAATGATGGCCTATATCTCGCGCCTGGCCTTCATGCAAAAGAAGATGAAGGAAATCGAGGACAACCACCATCTTGTGCCAGAGGGAACTAGGCAGAGCTGCTATTATATTTTCACCGAGCGAAGCTTGTTGACGGACCGCAAAATCTTTGCCAAGATGCTGTACGACCAGAATAAAATCGAGGACGTGAACTACCAGATTTACCTGAAATGGTTTGACCATTTTGCTTATCTGCCCGACATGTACGTGTACATCAACACGCTCCCCGAAATATGCGTAGGGCGCGTGGAAAAGCGAGCCAGAGAAGGCGAAGACGCGATTTCCTTGGAGTATTTGCAGCAGTGCCACGCCTATCACGAAAACATGTTTACCGAAATTAAAAAGAATGCAAATACAAATAATAATAATAGAAAACTGCTGGTGCTAAATGGAGACGAAAACAACAACCAAGACTACCTGACGGTTCAGCTTCGTATGTTCTTGGATTTTTAATTGTTGGGCTACATAAACAAACCAACCAAAACAATGAAAAAACAAAAAAACGTATACCAGTGTTTGCTGGAAGATTATTGCGACACGCGCGAATTTAAAAAAGCCAAACAATTGTGGAGAAAAATGAACCATGTATTGTGTATGAATGACGCATACACCATTCTATCCCAGCAGTTTTTTACAAAAAAACATCCACCCATCATTGCGTGGATGCAAGCCCTGGGAACAGATCATTTGTTGCTAACAACAGTAGAGCATGCTTTTTCTCGTGCCTGCGGTTTCTTTAATAACCAAGCATATGTCGAGTACATGCATCGACTCAACCAAACGCGGGACCGTTCGCATCCGTATTATTTGGACGAATACGTGTATATCCATGCTTTTTTTGCGGCGTGCAAGCATGGGCGAAAACCAATGGGCGAATATTTGCTGCGTGTGTATGGGTGGTTGCTGCAACGGTCCGAGTATCTGAATCAAGGGCTGGTACTTGCCCAGCAAGAAAATCAACACGAAATGGCGGCTTGGCTGCGGCACGCAAAAAATGAAAAACAGCAAGAAAAATCAAAATAAATCAAAATAAAATAATAAAAATAAATAAGAAAATAAAAAAATGAAATTAAATCAGGTGTAGATACATACCATTAATTGTTTTAAACATTACCTTCCTTCCTTCTCATATTTATCCTAACAGCAGCAACATCCATTCATCATTATGTTTCACACGGATTACTTTGTCCTCTTTGCCATCATTTACTACGTGCTTTGCACGGCTTGGGTAATGTATAATTTGTCGGCGACGATTCGCTCTTTGCAAAAAGATGTGGCAGACCTAAATGCGGACATGGATGTATTTTGTAGAAAAAAGTACAGCATTGATTCAGAAACGGAAACAGATGCAGATGAAAGTCGTGATTCAAACACGGATGATGAAAGCAGCGAAACAAGCAGCCTAGGACCTTGTCCCAGCATGACGGTGGAACTCCCCACTTGCGAATCGAATGACCAAGCGATTCACGCGAGATTGACTCGCATAGAAGATGATTTGGAATTGCATCTCGACCGAACATTCATGCTGGTTGGCTTTGAGCCATACACGGGCATGCCATTGTACGTGACGCAACACGACGACGACGGCACTGTCGTAGTTCGTGATGCAGTCGCGGATTACTGGAGGTCGGGAAACATGCCAGCGTTTGTGGGCCGACAATTTGACGGCCCAGATTCCGAGGGGTCAGAACTGGACGATAGATAAGCGATAGTTAAGGTTTAGAAAATAGAAAATAGATAAACAAATAAAAATAAAAAATTGTGTATATATTATAGTATTTTTTTATTTTTATTTCGTTTTATTGTTTTTTCATATGCAAAATGACATAAATACTTTGCGTTATAATACATAAAATACAATGCAAAAAAGTAGTGGGACCGCAGTGGCCAAAGCGCCGAAACAAAGTAGCGATGCGGCTAAAACGCCCAAAAAACGCGGCAGAAAAAGCAAGCAAGAATTGATAGACATCATCAACGGGACAACGACTTTAAGCGACCCAGCTCCTCCAACGGTAGTACCAGCAATTCAAACGGCTGCAAAAGCAGCAACAGCAACAGCAGCAGCAGAGGAAAAAAATCCGCGCACTCGCCGCGGAAGAAAGCCAAACAGCGTGAAAATAATGGACAATGTGCATGCCATTAAAATAGACGCGTTGAATCCGTTTGAAAATAATAATTTACCCAGCACGATTTTGCATTTAAAATGCCGCGTCAAAGATACATTGGAAATGAACAATTATATCTTTTGCGATATTTCTCAAAATAACAAACATTCCACCCTAAACCATAATTTATTTGATTTAAACCAAGACACCAAAACGCAAAACACAGAACCTTTAATAAACTACAATTATTCCCAAATTTTGGACCAAACCAATAATGATACGCAATTTGACGTTTTCCCCAATGAAATCAAACAACCTCATGTCGCAGCGTTAACCCAAACAACAACAGCCGCTGCCGCAGCGCATCAACCAAAATACAAGTTGAAGGAATTGAACAAGAAAATCAAGCATTTGGATTTTATTCTTAGCTCCAACATTGAGATTAAAAAATCGGCGTGTTTTTGGTGCACGGAAAAATTCGAGGGCCCCACTATTTATATTCCAAAGGCTTGCACCAATAATGTATTTCATGTGGTTGGCAATTTTTGTTCGTTGGAGTGCGCGGCGGCCCATCTCATGAAATCGTCGGTGCACCAATCGACGATTATGGAACAGTACGCGTTGCTGCATTCGCTATATTTAGATCGTCAGCCCAATTTTTCAGACTGCATCAAGCCTGCTCCCGAGCCGCGATATATGCTGGATAAATTTATGGGCAATTTGACGATTGAAGAGTACCGAGAATTGAACCGCAACGGTCGTTTTTTTATCTTGCTCGACAAACCCGTGGTAAAAATCACGCCAGAATACCACGAAGAATATTCCAATTTCAAAATCCAGGAAACCAACATTCCAACCGCGTCTTCTTAACCATATTTTACAAAAAAACCGAATAAAAATAAAATGAATATTTATCTTATTTTTCATCTAAACAATTTCCAGTCATCTAAACAATTTCCAGTCATCTAAACAATTTCGCCCATGATGGTAATGTACTCGTCGTAGATTTCGAATCGGTAATCAATCACATGGATGGCGGCCGTGTCTCCGACGCGGCCCTTGAACTCCTTGTCTTCAAAATTATGGTCCTGGTACACATACACCACGAAAATATTGGGACTCTGGTTGCTTTTCAGCTCAATGCCCGCGCTTTCCAAAATCTCCGTAACCACGCACTGGTCCAGCACCATTCCCGCACACGGCAGAAACACCTCACACGAATAGGACACATTAAATACCGCATCGTTGGCGCGCACTAGGCCGCACGAATACGAAAGTATCTGCACGGAATGCTGTTTCACGTACCCTTCCACGATGCATTTCGCCTCTACCAGTTCCGCCACCTTGTTTCGCAGCACTTCCTTTAGGTTTTTTCCCACCTCGGTAATGGGCAGCGACACGGTCTTGGACAAAATAGATGTAATAAACAGGGTAGACGGAACGGTATTTGTATTTTGCGGCGGCGGTTGTGCTGGTTCTGGCTGCGGCCGATATGTTTGCTCGGCGGTTTCAATTACAGCGGGAACAGCAGGTACGACAACGACGTCTTCAATGATAGGCTCAACAATAGGAACAACGACGTCTTCAACGATGGCTGTTTTTTTGGTTGGCTTGCGTTCCTTTTTAGGCGGCATTTCCTTTACTTTCTTACCTAACAAGTTATTTTCATTTTATTTCATTTTTATGTTATTCATTTTCCAAAACACGCATGATTCTCACTTTTTTATACAGGGCATGCTCGTCGGAAAATAAAAACAATCGAAATTTCCCCTTGTTGGTCAACGATGGTTCATTTGATTGTTTTGTTTCCATTTGCGCCGTGAATTTCGTGGTGAGATGCAGACTGGGAATATACACCATGTTTTCGTCAAACACGTGTCCGTCAAATATCTCGTCCGTGATAAAAGGCGTATTGGTGATTTTATCCAGCAGATTGCACGTGTTTTGGACGCTTTGAATTGCCTTCATTTGTTCGTTTAGCCCCTCTAGCCATGCTGCTGCCGTGCATCGGTTCTCAAATGAAAAATAAGATGGCGATTCGGAAAAACATAACCAGCTCATGTTGATGACATCCACCAGCCGTCTTATCGGCGACGTCACGTGGGCATACGCATCTAAATCCAACGTTGCGTGGCGAAACGTTGCCGTGTCGGATTCATCGTACATGACATATTGTCCGTGCATGCATTTCCAGTTGTAAATGTGCTTTTGCGCGGGCGAATTAATAGTATCATATTCACCAGAATCCTCCTTTTTAGTCACGGTGCGAAAAATGCCGCGTTGTTTTTGGATGAGCAGCGCGGCACTTTGGGCATTCATCCCAATCATCATGCGTTCTACCATCTCGTGGCTGTCTACCGCATCCGAAAAGGTTTGCTTTAGTAGTTGATAATCCTTGTTGTGCAACAAGGCATTTTCTTCATACACGAAATTGCGTTGCACGCGAACCAAACAATTATAATGGCTCAAATAGGTCATGGTATTATTTTTCAGAGAAAACTCCATGGCAAACGTCACGCGATCACTTCCCGCTTTCAGGCTACACAATCCCTCGGACAAAATGGGCGGCAGCATGGGACGTTTTGTGTTTGGCAAGTAGATGGTCGCCGTTCGCTCCGACAGCTGGTCCCATAACTCCAACGTATCCAATATGACGGGAACATTGGCAATGTAAATAGTCAGGATTATCTTTTCACTATTACCATCTTTATCTTTACGAATACTAAAGGCATCGTCGAAATCCTTGCATCCCGCGGGGTCAATGGTGTATACATGTGGTGCGTCTGCATTTCGACAATCTCGCACGTGGTATTTCGCGATCCACGCATCGGTAATCTGCAATTCTGGCGTTATTTTTTTCCGAATTAACGTCTTTGTTAGATTGGTTAGCGAAATATTCAGATTTTTACAGATAATTTGGTATTCGTAAAAGGCATTCACATCATTGGTCGGGCCGAGAACATTGACCAACGTTCCCTTGTTTTCGCAAGTTTGGTTCGACGTCACCAAAACGTATAAATTAGAAAAAACCTTGGTAAACCCCATGGATTTCATTTTGTACGGGACCAACATCGGGGACAATTCGGGATTATTGGGCACGCACCTGTATATCGGCACGTTAGACTTGGTCCTTCCGTATGTTTTTTGCCCCGCTAATAATAAAATCGCGGGGATTTCTTTTTCCATTTTGTTCGATACAAAAGACATTTCATTTAAATATGCATGTTAGTTCCAAGTCGTTTTCTTCATTTTAGGCAAAAAATGAAATAAAAACAAAACGTAAGGAACAAATAATAAATGCTTCTCGATATATCGTTGAATGAATTATCCATACACGATATAAACGCTCCGCCCGTGGTGCTCAGCCACCTGCAAAAATGCAAAATAGTAAAAAATGTAGTCATCGACCATCGATTCAGCACCGAATTAAATACTTGTACCGACGATTTGGGTTGCGAATTAAATACCGACGACGGCAGCAGCGATTCAGAGGAGAGCAGCGATTCGGAAGATGATTGGGAACATGAACACGACGACGATGCCCACCATTTGATTTCCCTGTTTAATTACCAGCACCTATCCCACCAGGAATGCGAGACGGTATTCGATACCTGCAGCCACCTCATGATGGACTGCGTGACCAATACCCCCACCCATTTTACCAATCCCGCGTTTCATTCCATGTTTGAAGCCACTATTTATTCCGCCACTTTTGCTACGCTCGCCGAGCAGACGTTTTTCCACCTGGACCTGAAGCGCGAAATCAACCACATCATTCGCGTGGCGCTCAAGCAGTTTTTCCAGCGGCACGTTCCCGTGCGATCCTTTCCCGACACGCGCATTTTGTATTTCCTGGGGCCCCAACAAAAAGAACGGTTGATGCGGCAACTCAACGTGCTGCGCGGCAAGCCGCAGCCCGAGCAGCGCACGCCCGCGTGGTACGAGTTTCGCAACAACCTCATTACCGCGAGCAATGCGTACAAAATATGGGAAAGCGACAAGATGCAAAACAGTCTCATCTACGAAAAATGCAAGGCGACGGCCACCGACGAGGACAGCGTGTCGGCCCAGGCGGCAACGTCCGCCATGTTTACCAACACGTCGTCGCCGATGCACTGGGGGCAAAAATACGAGCCCGTGTCCGCCGCCATCTACGAGCACATGTTTCAGACAAAGATTGAAGAATTCGGATGCATCCGCCATGACCGCCATTCTTTCGTGGGCGCATCGCCAGACGGCATCAACGTCGACCCCGAATCGCCGCGGTTCGGGCGCATGCTCGAGATTAAAAATATCGTGAACCGCGAAATCAACGGCATCCCCAAAAAGGAATACTGGGTGCAGATGCAGCTGCAAATGGAAGTGTGCGATTTAGAGGAGTGCGATTTTTTCGAAACGAGGTTCAAAGAGTACGAGTCGTACCACGAGTTCAAAGAGGACTGGACCGCAAACCACTGGGACGCAAAAGACGATACCATTGACCAAAATAAAGACGGGATGTATCGCGGCCTCCTAATTCATTTTGCACATCGAGACAAAAAAACGGGATACATGAGTCAGACCCCGACCTACGAATACTGTCCGCCAACCTATTCCCTGGAACAAATGGAGGCCTGGGAGGAACAAACATGTGCCGCCCGAGAAAAAGCGGGGTACGAATGGATTCAAAACATGTACTGGAAGCTCGAAGAGTACAGCTGCGTTCTAGTCTGCCGCAACCACCTCTGGTTTCAGCATTGCGTGGACGACATTGCGAAAATATGGAAAGTCATTGAGGTGGAGCGCGAGACGGGATACACCCATCGCGCCCCCACGAGTCGCAAGCCAAAGCTGGATGCGGATGGCGCTGTAGTGAAAAAAACGTACAAGGGCGATTTGCCCGCCAACAAGTGCTTTATAAAAATAAAGAAATTGGATTAATCGAGTGTTTTTTTAAGTTTGGTTGTTTATTTGTTTATTTGTTTATTTGTTTATTTGTTTTTGTCTTTTAGTAAATAACATGCACATTTGATCGTTTATATATTTCGCAAGTTGTTTTTTGTTTAATTTTTTAGACGGTTCATCCATATAACACATGTTTGAATTACACATTGCTTCTAAATATGCTTCATTCGAAATTTTTAAGTACTGGCCCCGGGCATGATTTGGCTCGTTGTACCCTTTCATGTACAATCCCAACACAATTGCATTGTTTTGGTAAATGCAGTTTCTGTCTCGATAGTCATAAAATGGTTCAAATTTGAATGAACATTTACATCTGCGACAATCAACCCAATAATAATCATATCGACCGTTTCCACCATCCTCAATATAATTGTCAGGATTAATAATGGTGTTTTTATCACACCATTTGCATATCACCAACGAGTATTTACTTTCAGATGGCAAGCAGTTGATGTAAAAACTGGCTTTTTTTACCTTGCCGTCCAAATATTGATGAATGATTTTTCTGTCCTTATTATTTTTGTTGCAAATGATTGAAAGTTTTCCTTGAACGAGAAAATTCGCCATTTATCATTCCAACCTTTTACATTTAATTCGTTTTTTCCATTTAACAAATGAAAGAAAGAAAATATAATAGACGCACATAATAAACATGTCATCGAATCCAAGTACCTTGGACCAAAAGAAAACGGTTCAACAAGGCGAGGAAAGCAGCGGAACATCCCCCAATAATATAAAAAAACCAGACGCGGCGGGGTTTGGAAAACAATTTATCATTACCGCGCTTCAAGTGTTGTTTTACGTGGGATTCATCGGATCGGTCGGTGCGTATACCGTAAAAACTGCGGCTGCTACAGCAACCAGTGCGGGTTGTAATGCCGAGTTGTTTTCAAACGTAAAAGCGAAACTCGCCAATTGTTCTTATGGGACAGCCCCATCCGCTCCATTCGCTAGTGCGGCCAAGACCTCGGCGATTGCCGAATATTTTCGCGAACTGTTCAAAAATGTGTTTGCGGCGAATACATCGTTCATCGACACCTTTAGTCGTTTGTTGGGTGCCCTGCCCAACTGGGCCATTTTGCTCGTGTACAGCGCGGCAAGCATTCCTTTTTTCCTCGTACTGTGGCTGTACAACTGGCTCACCAACCTTTTCTTTGCCCTATACAACATTAAATTACTCTTTTTACAAAAGAACAGTTGCGAGCAAACCCTGTTTAGTCGAAACAAGGGCTGTGACAAGAGTGCATGGCAAAACACCAAAGACATTAGCTTGCTGTCTTTTCGGTGGATTCCTGTTTTCTTTTATTTATGCTTTCTTGGGGTAACGTCGTTCTTCGGGTCGCTGTACACCACGTTTGCCTCGCTGTTTTCGCCGCTGACCCTAAATTTCATCTTGCAGCAAAATCCCAAATACGGGTTTGCGGATTTCTTGCAGGACATGGTAGTGACCAACAAACCGCTGTGGTTTATTCTTTTTTCGTTGATTTTGCTAACGTCGGCCAACACGTATTTGGGCGGGACCTATACGGCGGCGGCTGCGATAGCGATTCTGGTCGCGTATTTCAAAATTGTTTGATGAAACCTCTTATAAAAATCATTCGACCTAACAAAGATAATTAATTTCACCAAAATATACAATTAATTCAGCGCATATTTAATCATCGCACGTACTTGCCCACCCTCACAAAACTATCCACAATGAAAATAATAAACACACCTAAAAACGAGTACAAGACCGTGTCTTCCATGACGCTGTCTGTTTTTTCCGACTGCTGCTCTTCCATAAGTCCAATCAAATAATTCAGTTTCGTCATGACTGGGTCTGATTGATTTATGGATGTATTCGTGCTTAAAGGCAGCTGCGATACCGAGGTAGTGTTGGGATAATTCCCCATGAGTTTGCGGTAGTACTGTTTGGATTGCTGGTCTGTCATGAAATTCTGGTCTAAATCGTGCGTGTCGTTGGACTCGTAGGCATACGATATGTTTTCATTTTCATTGGATTCGTTTTCTCGTGAAACTGCTGCATTGCTTGCATTAGGGTGTGAATTCGCATGTGCGTTTGCATTGTCGTCCATGTAAGGATTGTGGTGTGCATTCGCATTTTGAGGCGCAACGTTCTTCATCCGTTCGTGGCCCGCGGACATGGGCGGTTCCAATGGCTTGAAATCGCCTAGATTGTCATTGTCCAGCGGATTGATGCTCGCGTATCCCTCTTTTAACGGCGCCGACGACGCATAATTTGTTTGGGCGGATTGAACCGCCGATTGCACCTGACTCGAGTCATAAACGGGGGGAGGTTTATTTCGCTGGGTTCGTTTGTGTTGATTCGACAGTTTTCTTTTATTTATCAATGGTTGATTATTTGATAAATTATTTGGAGACAATTCATAATCGTTCTCCACACTCGCCGCAGAAAAAGAAAACGACATTCTTATTTAAAATGAATATTATTTTCTTTACGTTTATGTGTTTATCTAACAAATGCAAAAATGATTTAAATTTTTGTTAGACCAGCCACAAAAAAGGAAAATAAAAGATGAACAAGATTGCAAACAATAAAATAAAACCCCCAACCAAAAACAAAAAATGAATAATAAACAAGCATCATGTATAATATTCAATCAACAATCAGTAACTAATCATGTCTGCGAGCGCGGATGCAACCATGGTTGGAATTAATCAAATACGGCGGACTTACTATATTGGCCCTTGTTTGTCTCGATTCGCAAAACTCATTTTCCAACATGGACAACTGGCCAAAGCATACATTGAAGTATATGGAAACGTGTTTCCAGATATCCAAGAGGTTTTTCCAGACTATGCATCACTGCAGGCTCATGTAAAAGGAGTGGGCGAAGCAATGGAGCAGCATTGTTCTGACGACATGTGGTATGAACTGCAGTTTCACTACAACAACATGACAGAGTCATAATAAGTGACGATTGTTTCGCAGGGAGCGGCCATAAGTGACAATAAATTCGCAGGGGGTGTTAAAAGATTCGGAATAAATTCTTGTTGTATTTTTTGGTTTTATTCTTGCTTTTTTTTCTCGTTTTTCCTTGGTATTTTTTATATTTTTTTCGATGTCTTTTTCTCGTATTTATCCGTTTTGTTAGGTGGGCGCGTTTTTTCTTTGATTTATTTTTGTTCAAATTTGGTTTTCCACTTTTTTTTTTCGTTCTAGTCGCTTGGCTCTGGCTCCGTTTCACTCGACCCTTCCCTTGGTCGGGTCGGTATCGGTAAAACATTTCCTCGTATTCCTTGCTCCCAGGGCTTTTCGACAATTTCTTCCACATCTCGCTCTTGTGCTCGCGAATCTCTTCCACCGTTTCCTGGTGTCCGATGCAGTTAATACTGAACCGTTTCAGCAGCCCTTTTTGCGACAGTCGGTTCTTAGCCTGCACGTCAAACAAATACTTGGACATGCACACGATGCGATTCACGTCGTAGTAGTACTTGTCCGCATACAAAAAAGCCAAGTAATAACTCAACATAGTATCGATGGTTGCGATGCGCACCGAATTGCCATCTTTTCCGTCGTCTTTTAAAACGTTGTAGCTGTGGCACGCATTGGGCTGGTAAATAAACGCCACGGTATCTTTTCCCACGCGGATTTCATAGTGGCCCGAGACAATCTCGCCAATGTCTGCAAACTTGTGCACCGACACGTCTTTGCAGCCAATGTCTTCCAAACGTTCCTTTACAATGTCGGCCGTTTTTAGCGCGTCTTCGCTCAGCACGTCGAAATCGGGAATCTTTTGGAGCTGCGACCGAACGTGGTGCGGCATGTACTGCGCATACTTGGAAATAGCATAGCCGCCGAAAAACACCACGTCTTGGTGGATGAACGTCTTTAGGACCTCGTCGTAGATTTCTTCGTTGGATATTTTCGTTCCCTTTTCTTTTGTTAAAGACTTGTCGGAATGCTTTTCTTTTTTGTTTTCCTTTTTTTTTTTATCTTTATTTGTTAAAGGCTTGTTCGCACTTGCGTGTTTATCAAGACTCATGCTCATGGGTCGCTGGAAATCCACGTGCGAGCATTCCTTGGACGTTAGCGGGTAATGCTTGTTGATTAGAACCAGGCGTTTATACACTTTTTCCCAGCGAGACACGTCGCCGTCTGGCCGCGACAATTCCAGATACATTCCCATGCGCAAAAAATTTGGCGGCGAGTAAATAATGCCGTTTATTTTCAGGGCGTCGCGTTTCAGCGTATTGAAAATAGATTGGGGCATCTGCGTAATGTCTGCAGTGGGAATAAAATTTACGAATAACTTGTACGTGCCGCTGTGCATGCCCGATTTCGCGTCCACCTCAATGTAGCCAGCCTTGGCGTAAATGTCGGCGAGCTCCTTTACGTCTTGCTTTGCGTTTGGTGAAAAAAAATCATAATCGGGAATGTCCACGTTGGTATCGTAGAACTGGTCTTTTTTTGGCAAAATGTTGTTCTGGGCCGTGCCGCCGTACACAATGAGCTTTTTCTTTCGGATGAAATCCTCGACAATGGCCATTATTTTATTTATTTCGGGCATGTTGGTGGCGGTCTGCTGCTTCTTCACCTCGGCTTTCGCAATGGCCTCGTGCAGAATCTCCAACTCGCACTCTTCAAACGACTGGTCCTTGGTGCATGTATTGGGCCTTTTTCCCATTGCTTTTACTTTATTTAAAACAATATTATTTCGTAAATGCGTGAAATATATAAAAGTAAAAAATACAATACCTTTTATTTTATTTTTTATTTTTGAGTAAATCATAAATTTAGAATCTGCAACTCTTTGTTTTTATAAGAGGTGACGGTTCGGTACACAGGATATCCAATCGTCAGCGGAACACACGCCATTAGCGGCATTATTATTAGGGGATTGACAACGTCTGCCTGAATCAGCGGTGTAGTCATTAGAGCGTAGGCACTTAATTCTGTGCACAGTAACTTGTGCTCAATGTACGTTTTGCTAAACGCCGAAATAAGAATCTCGGGTGTTTCTTTTGCTGGTCTAAACCACACGGAACCCTGTGTCAGGCGTTTGAGCAAATACAGGGATGCCATTTTGTTCGTTTGTTTGTTTTTGTTGGTTGCAAATAATAATCATTTTTATTGAAACACAAAATATCACAACACAATAAATGAGCTCGTCCAACGTCAGTGCAAAAATGCCGCAAGCCTCGGTGCACATTAAAGCGTTTGCCAAGCCTGCGTCCAACCCGAATCTTGTTAATCAAACCAAATTGTTTCGTTCTGCGACCGTGCTAAGAAAACAAGTAAATAACGCCAGAACAAAAATGTTTAAAAATAAATTAAATAATTCGTTACAATAAAATGAGCGAGTTGCTGGAAACCTCCGATAAAAACGGATTCGTGGGCCACGTATTTAATTTCAATGCCAACGCCAAAGAAGAAATGATGAACATCGTGCAGTACGCCGTTCTCGCCATCATTCCTGTGGTACTTTTAAACAAGAGCATCCAGCGATTCATCCCCGACGTGGACGACGAAAAAAGCAGCCTGGAAATCGGCGTCGAGGTGCTCGTGCAGGTCGTTGTCATGTTTTTAGGCATTTTCTTCATCGACCGCCTCGTTACTTTTGTCCCCACGTATAGCACAAAAAAATACGAATCGCTGTCCGTGATTAACATCACGCTGTCCATGCTGGTGATTACCCTCAGCCTGCAGACGCGCCTGGGCGAAAAGGTGAGCATCCTGGCCGACCGCGTGGGCGAGATGTGGTCTGGCGAAACCAAGAAAAAGAAAAAGAAAAAAGGGGGACAAAGCCAAGGAGGAGGTCAAGCGCAGCAGTCGGCGCCTCCTTCACAGATGGCTCCGCCTGGTTCCACGTCCATTGGCTCTTTGCCCGCGGTGAATTACGATGCCATGTACCAGCAGCAGCCGACGCCCATGGTGGGTGCGGCCGAGCCTGGAATGGAGGGCATGGACAACATGGGTCCTATGCCCGCGAATTCTGGCGGCGGTGCCTTTGGGTCGCCTTTTTAAAAAAATATGTTTTTATTAAATCATTGTCAAAAAACAAATAAAATATTTCAAAAGTATAATTAGACAAAATGATTGACATTCCCGAACTCGTGCGTCGCATCATCAAGTATTTAATCGAGGGCTTCATGGTGGCCATCGCCGCCTATGCCATCCCCGAGCGCTCCCTCAACATTGAGGAAATTCTGGCCCTGACTTTAACCGCCACGGCCACCTTTGCCATCCTGGATACCTACATTCCCAGCATCGGCGCGAGCACCCGCCAGGGCGCGGGCCTCGGCATCGGTCTAGGACTGGTTGGGTTTTGATTTTGCAATCAATAATAAAAAAAATGAAAACATTGAAACTTAATATTTTCATTAAAGAACAAAGTCTCATCTCATGATTGGTAGCAGCTGCTGTAATGTATATATTGAACATTGCAAACATGGACGCATGCGTGACATTGAGGCCCAGTTTCGAGAAAACACGACCAAGCAAAATAAAGCACTCGTCGCATTCCATTTTTATCAAGGATTTCGGTTCGCGTGCGAACACGGACACGTAGCCGTTGCCAAATACATTGCTTCTAAAATCAACAAAGAAGAAGCGCGGATTGCCATGTTTTCCGCCTCGGACGAGTACGCGCTTCGCCACGCGTGCGCCAACGGCCACACAGACGTCGTGCAATGGATTCTGCTGCATCACACTAGTATTAATATCCATATGTTGGATAATTATGCCTTTCGAAAGGCATGTCTGAATGGTCACATGGACATTGTGGCATTGTTGCTGCCCTGGATGCATCCAAGCACGTTGCTGCTTCTATTTGATATGTTGTCGGACGAAACCAAAATATTCATCATCGATTGGATAGCCCAGCATCCCAACAAAATCACGCACATCAAACGCATGTTTTCGCACCTGTGCATCGGCGGAAAGGTCGCGATTGCCCAGCATATTTATAATTATAACTGTAACCGCTCACTGTCTACGGATGACGACGGCATCGAGGGAAATAGGAGCAGGAGCAGCAACGCGCTTGAATGCATTCAGACAAAACAATGGGACACGATATTTCGCCGCACTTCCTACAATTATAAATTTAGTACGGTAGACTCTGACAAAAAAATCCAGTATCGAAACGTGCTGCAGTGGGTTTCCTCTTTGTTCCCCGACCGTTATTTCGTTCGGGCCAACGCCGCCGACGACGACCAGTACCCGTCCAAATGTTTCATTCTGCCGCTCCGACCCCGCGCCGACATCCCCGCCGTCCTTGTCCAAGAAAAAATACGATGTGAATTGTGTCAAAACGCAGAGTCCGACCTTATTGGGTGCTGCGGCCACCAGTACTGCACGCCTTGCACCGTCACTACGCTGACGCATCCCGACGCAATTTATCCGTGCTGCGCCCATTGCCAACTACACATGGACCAGTGCTATCCCAGCACCTATGATTACGAGAAAATACGCCAGGATACGCTTCCCATAAGAGGGGAAATCATACAGAACCGATTCCATCCCAGAAATATCCATAAATTCAACAGCTGGGGAATCGACGGGTTCAGCGACGACGACGACGAGTACGATTGATTTTATTTTTATATTTTTATTTTTTATTTTTATATTTTTATTTTCCAGTACAATCAATCACAAATCAATATAGAAAAAATGAAAATAATAAATGCCAAAAAATAAAAAGGAAAAAAGACAATGGAATTGACACAAGACCAACAATCTGCGTACGACACCATTATGGAAGCATTGGCGGCAAAACAACCAGTACTTCTCACTGGTTCAGCGGGAACGGGCAAAACCACCTTGACGAAATTCATCGCGCAGGCCTGCATGGAAAACAACATGGCCATCTGCGGAATTGCTCCAACCCACAAAGCGGTGCATGTACTGGAAAATGTATTGAACGCCAGAAATATGCTTCCCATTCCAGTGTTTACCGTCGCATCCGTCTTGGGAAAAATGAAACAGCACAGTTATATAGGGGCGAAAAATTACGGAAATAAAAACATCAACAAACTGAACTCGTACAACCTGTTTATTTTAGACGAGGTATCCATGACGAGCGACGGGGACATAAAAACCATTGAAACGTATGTGCGAAACACAAAGAAACGCCTGATTATCATTGGCGACGACTGCCAATTACCCTGCCCGTCCGCCCCATACGATTTGACCGCCCCCATTATCCGAAAAAAAGATTCGTACGTGTTTGGCCATGCTGGGTTTGTGCAGGCGAAATTAATTCACGTGGTGCGTCAGGCCAAAGATTCGCCCATTATTTGTTTGGCCACCTATATTCGCGACCACATGGAATCCGACACCTCGGCTCGCGGCATCATAATGGGCAAAAATGGGAAAGAAGGCGACATGCCGAATTTTGACCCGAACCATATTATTTCGCACGAACAAGTGACGGATTGTTTTGCCGACCTAATAAAGCGGTATTCTATCGAACGGGTGAAAATTATCGTGTATACAAACGCGTCCATGATGTGTCATAATTTGGAGATTCGGCGAATGCTGGAAATCGACGACCAAAAATACGTAGTGGGCGAAATAATGATGGGGTACAACAACCTCGGCTACCCAGAACTGGTGATTGAAAACGGCCAAGATTACCTGATTACAAACATCAAATCGACCACGAGCCGAAACATTGACCGATTTACCGCCTTGAGCGGCCTCAATATCGACCTGAAATTGCTGGGAATCGAAAAGCGTCGGTCTGTACAGAGCAACCTATTCTTTATTCACATTAATTCGCCGTGCAACGAGGCATTCATGACGGAATTGGTGCGGTGCGCAGAAGTCCTGAATGCGCACCATTCCACCAAGACCGACTATTTGCGATACACTGCGCTGAAAAACTCGGTGCTTTTCATCGACAATATCTACTCTTACAATGACCAAATATACACCGAGGCGTCTTTCAAGGAAACGCACCCGCTGCTGTTTACCAATTTGTCCGAAGTGATACATTTTGAGACGAAAACGGTTATTGGGTCGATGAAATCGGACAAAATAAATCAACTGTATTCCGATATTATTACAGAACGGCTGCGCGACGATAAAAATCTGGGAGACTCGGAAATGCTGGCGGATAAATTCATGGTGATTGAAAAGGATTTGTACTATGGCTATGCCATCACCACACACAAGTCTCAGGGGTCCACCTACGACGCCGTTATTGCCGACGAAAATGATTTCAGCAAAATCGTCAATAAATGGAACTTCAAGCACAATAAATTGGAATCGAGAATTCGCGAGAAAAATCAACTTCGTTACGTGGCCTATACCCGGGCCAAGCACGAATTATACATTGCGGAAAATACCAAGGATAATTAACAAAAAATGTCAAAATAATAGGAAAAATAAAAAATGAAATATTTTCAATCATTGTTGGCATTATAATAATAATAATAGCAAAATGGCATCATCTATCCAGACGCAGACTATTTTTGAAACGGAAGGCGAAAGCAAGGCAGATTATGTATACGACCATGTATTCCGCATCCAATTTAGCCGCGTCGCAGATTCGCAGCGGATGCACGTGGTTGCAAAGTACACGGATGAAAAAGTCCTTACCATCGAGTTTGACATTGATGTCTCTGATGCTCGTTGCAGCTTTGGTCAGTTTTTGGGCGAAATGATGGGCGACCTAAAGGTGGTCGGCGCAAGAGGAGAATGGTCGGAGGAAAGTAAAAACAACCTAATGTCGTACGAGTTCAATCGGAACGGCAAGATGAAAAACATGGTTACCTTTCAGCTTCCCGACCGCAACATTGTACTAGAACTAAAAAAGAAGTGCGAGTTCAAATACACGCACACCAATTAAACTGGATTTATAAATAACCCAACAAAATAAATAAAAATAAGAATTGTATTTTTATTTTTTTTTATTTTTTATTTATTTTCGAAAACAACACGGAACCAGTTTGGTGGGGTGGTGCATATCTAGCTTTTACTGGCTGCCCTGCCCAATCTCCAAAGGAGGGCGCATGAAATCGGGGGTAATCGTCGACTGGTTCCAAATGCCCGTATTCATTTGCGGGTTTGGCGGCTCGGACCGTATCGACAGGTTGGCGTTTTTCATCGACTGGCCCTTGGTATCAATGCCCATAATGGCACCCGCTTTCAGCAGGTTAATATTGCTCAGGTCGCCCTTGCCCGCGGGGTTTAATTGAGCCCACTGGCTGTTGGTGTCCTTGGGCAACAGATCCGATGGATTATTGGCACCGCCATTGTTGCACGAACTGGGAAGACCCACCGTCTGCGGCTGCGCACCCACGGCCGAATACGTGCTATTTTGGCCTAAAGATTCCGAGGGCTGGACCGCGCCGCCATTCCTGGAACCATTGTTGTTGCCGTTTCCGCCATTTTTGTACGCGGCATTGCCGTTTTTGGACATCTTTTCCGAACCCGAATTATTTTTCTGGCTCATGTAGTAAAAATACAAAACAAACACACCCGCTAAAATAATCACCACGTAGTTCTTCTTTGTCAAATTCACCAGATTGTTCATTTGTTATACTCAAATATTATTATAATAAAGATATTTTTATTTATTCATTCGTGTAAAATACATTCGATAAATAATTCGTTACATATCCCGCAATTCGTATTTTTGCTTTATTTCGTCGGCCTCTAAATATAATTGATCCGCCTGTCGCTTTGCCTCGTCAGCTTTTTCCAAGGCCGCGCGAAACATTTCGCGGTAAATTTCATCGGGCTTTTTCAATATTAGCGAGGCCTCGCTTTCCTTGTCCTTGGACGCTCCCCCTTTATCCTCAAAATCCAGCACAATTTCCTCAATTTCGTCCTCTTTTTGGTCTTTTGGTTCTCCCTCGTTCATGTCCTCAAAATCCAGCAATCCGTCGGTTTCTCCTTGTCCGTCTGTTTCTCCTTGATTCAGACCAAGGTCCGAACTAAACTCGATGATTTTTATTCCGCCCGCTCTTTTTTTGGGAACCTTTGCCGCGGGAATGGTCTGGACATTCACGCTCGGGTTAAACGATACATTCAGGGCCTGTTTCACGTCGTTAATGTCGTCGGCCGACAGCATGGAAAAATCATCGCCTCCCGTTTTTACTAAAGCGTTCGAGGCTTCTGGCTGGGTCATATCCGAGGCTGCGGTTTCCGCCTCTGCATTTGATTTTATTTCTAAATCAGGTTTTAAATTGGTCGGCAGCGGCGACGTTGTTACATCGTTCAGCATTGCGGTTGATGTCGGTAAAATATTAATGGGTGGGTCCATGTTCGGCTCGGGTTCAGAGTCTTTTTCACTCGACGGTGACTCCTCGTCGGCTTGCTTGAGCTTGGGTTTCGTGGCAATCTTGACAAAACAAGTATCCAAGTACGGGTCGGGGCTCACCACGGCAATCTGCTTCGCCTCCACCTCGAATTGAAAGCTCTGCGACGTGAATCGAATTCCCTGGATTTCCAAGATACAAATCATCGTGGTTTTGTCGGGCAGGACGTCTTTATGGCTTAATAATTCCCCCTTGTTGGTATACTGGTCGTAAATCGGGGCGTTCGTCTTGACGTTGGTGCGAAATAGGTACTTTTTCCCCGACTTGTACAGCTTGAAACACGACACAAACATGGTTTCCAGTTCTTCGGCGTCGATGCTTTTCTCAAACCAGTCTCTCGTGGCGATAATCTGCTGGACTGCCGCCTGCAGATTCTCCATCCAGTCGATGAAAAACACGTCGTTCGAATTAAATACGAGGTCGGTATAGACCTTCTTGCCGCTGGTTTTAATTCCCTGCTTGGTGGTGCACGGCGGGCTCTGGATTATCACGGACTTGTCGTTTAAAAAAAGCGGCGTGAAATACACCCCGCTAGAGACCACGCTGGGTGTTCCTAAATAGAGCTTGTTGCTAAAATCGAAATTGCTGGTCGGCTCGAGTATGTTCATATTCGGATTAAAAAAAGACGCAGTTATTAAATTAGTCAAGATGTTTTTATGTGTTTTTTTACATATTTTCATAAATGGTGTCGTGGATGCTTTCTCTGACAATAATTTCCAACGAGCGTTTATTTTGTTGCTTTTGCATTGGAGACACTCCTATTTCATACACGTATACATTGTTGTACACTTTGCGTGCAACATTGATGTATACTTGATGGATAAAATCACCCGTAATTGAATGCTCTGTATTGGCGAAATATCTATGCTGCCTAATTCGGTTTCGTTCTCTTTCAATAATTTCATTGTCCCATGTTTTAATCTTTGTTAAAGATCTTTGAAATATAACAACATAATTGCTGTGGTATTCACGTTCTCCACATTTACAAACTTCGGTAAATATAGAATTAATGCCTTCAATGATGCGCGGGCACAAAACAACAATCAGTTTATTCGCCTGTATTATTTTTGATTCTGTTGTTGCAAAAGATTGAGCTTGAGCCACGCATTCTGCTACAGGTACGACTGCTACAGGTATGACGGTCGTTGTCTCTTTAAAATTCATGTCGTTTCAAATAAATAAATTCATTATTTTAATTCATTTTTTTATTATTCAGTAAAAATGTATTATAAGCAAAGTGCGAAATATGGTAAAATAAGGTCATGCTGTATCCACCATATATTAATTTGCCGATGCGCCTCCTAGATTGGATCGACCTGGACAAACTGAATTGGAAGTTTGTGTGCTACAACGATTCGCCAGGTGCACCGCAGCTGGTGGAGCAAAATATGGACCGAGTGGATTGGGACGCACGGGGGTACAATCCGTTGAAACGCGTGCTAAAAATGCCGTATACACGCAAAGAACTGGCCGATATCCGTGAGCAGGATTGGTGGGTAACCCTGTCAAAAACAGAGTCCGACTATGCCATGGACCAACTTGAAAAGAATTTGGACAAAATAAGCTGGTATTGTTTGGGGCGCAATAATTGTGACCGCGCGGTGCAAATCATGATTGACAACCAAAACAAAGTCCGCTGGAATACGTTTGGTAACAACACGACAGACAAAGCCATGGAGTTTCTGGAAAGCCATCCCAACAAAATTGATTGGTGCGCCTTGTCGGAAAATGCATGCGACGGCGCAATGCGCATCTTGACCGCGAACCAAGATAAAATCTGCTGGGCTAGTTTGTCGGCGTGCAACAAGTCGCAAAGAGCTTTGCAGCTGCTCAAAGACAATCCAGAGAAAATACACTGGGAGTATTTCTGCGGCGGCGAAAAAAGTTCCGACGACCCCCTGTTTCTAGAGTTGCTGGAGGCCAACCTGGATAAAATAGATTGGCGGTCGTTGTCGTCCAACGAATCGGACTTTGCGTTGGACGTGCTGGAAAAGAACCAGGGAAAAATAGACTGGGACATGTTGTGCAACAGCAACACCTCGTCCAGGGCGTTTCAATTAATGGCGGATAACCAAGATAAAATCAATTGGGCTAACCTGTCAAACAACAACTCGCCCCAAGCCTTGGGACTGTTGGAAAAAAATCAGGGCGAGATTGACTGGGGGGAATTGTCGGCCCAGCCAACCATTTTTCAATACGATTACGACGTGATGCGTCAAAATTGCTCGGTATTTAAAGAAGAGCTGATGGAGGAGCGGTTTCACCCGGATAACCTGCCGAAATTCCCAGGGTGGGGATTTAGCAACAGTTTCGACATGAACTCGGATTGCGAATAATTATTTGGTCAATCTAACAAAAGTGCAAAAACAAAAGCATAAATAAACCGACATAAACGCAACTTTTATAAATATTTTATTTATACGTCATTCGCATGGTTTTATGCACCAGCGTTTTCCGTTTTGTCCCATGAATATCCCGAATCACGGCATCGATGTTTTTTGTTAGCGTGGGCGTTTTATAGTGCGTCTGCAAAAAGCTCAAAAATGAATCCATGTTGCTCTTGTTTTGGTAAAACACGATATAATCCGACAAGCGAAACGCGGTGGATTTATTCATATTTGCGTTTTGTTTAAAGCTCCATTCAATAAACGCGGGATAATTCGAAAACAACACCAAGGTAATTATATAGTACGCCAGAATGGATGTTTTTTCTCGGTACAAGTCACTAATGCCTCGACTAAGGCCCTGGCCCCGAATCAAGTGCCCGTACGACGGGATATCCATGTACTCGAGCACCTTGCCCGCCTGAAAAAAAGAAAACCCAATCTCCTCTGCGAACCGCTCGTTCAGACACGCCAGATATTTGGCGTCCGACTCGGGCGCGCGCCCGTAAACGCAGGAAAAGACAATCATCAATATGCGCGCCCAGCATTCCGTGTACGCCTCGTAGACATTCATCTCGCTCCGTATAGGATACAATTTCTTCGCAGTAAATACGGTCGACTGGCTGAGCAGATCGTCGCTCGCTCCAGAAAAATCGAATCCGTAGTTGTGAAAGGTCTCGTGTACAAACACTTTGAACCACTCTTCTTGGCGAAAAATGATGATTTGCCTTGCCTTTGTTTTATTTATTTTATTGGATCGGAGCGTTGCATCGGAATCGTCGCACACCATGGTAAACGCCGAATTCGCGTTGCACCAGTCCAGCGTGGCCTTTTCTTTCTTTTTTCCTTTTTCTAGAGGCAGCATCTTGGGCAGCGGCGATAAAAATAGATAAACGACGAGCGGGGACTCGTTGCATTTGTTTTTCTTGGCGTTTTTCTGGGCGATATACAGCCATGTTAGGCACTGGCGAATGCACGCGTTGATTTCTTTCACCTTTTTGGGGCTGCACACCTCTTGTATCGCCACGACAAACGTAATGGACCGCTTGTCTATCAATTCCATGGACGGCGGAAAATGATAGGTGAGTGTGCATTCCGTTTCGCTTTGAATGTTTTTCCATATTTCCGCGGGAATACCGCGGACCAAACTGGGCCCGAACCTTGTCGCGTTGGTCATGCCTGGTAAAATAAGGTCGGGCTGCAGCCCCGATTGAATGACGGGCCGCAAATCCTGGGTATGCGTATTCACAAGGACTTCGACGCGCCGAAGCTGTGCCGCGAATTCTATAAAAAAATAATTTATATTCGCTGAACCATTCATTCTACCTTGTATTTTTATTTTACTTTTTTTGATTTATGTTTTTCTTTTTTGTGCGCTGAATCCATCTATTTTATCGGGTTTTCCAAAAAAGTCAATCCTCAAAATCTGGGTCCTAAAAATGTCACTTTTCCCTCTGTTTTTCAGATGTAAAAATCCATTAAATGTAAAATTTACAGTTGAAAAGTAGAGTAGGTTAGCATGATATATGATGATAAGCAACTGTAAATTTATTTACATTTACATTTAATGGATTTTTATTTACATTTAATGAACATTTAATGGATTTTTCTGAATGGGTCTTGAGTGAAATGGAGCGCGTGTATTGAAGATTACGCCGATGTTTTGGAAAAATCCAGGGCTCAGATATTTCCAGAATTTTATCGAGTTTTCAAAAAAGTCCATCTTCTAAATCTGGGTCCTAAAAAGGTCACTTTTCCCTCTGTTTTTCAGATGTAAAAATCCATTAAATGTAAAATTCACAGTTGAAAAGTCGAATTGAGTAACGTAGTGTATGATGATAAGCAACTGTAAATTTATTTACATTTACATTTAATGGATTTTTATTTACATTTAATGAACATTTAATGGATTTTTCTGAATGGGTCTTGAGCGAAATGGAGCGCGTGTATCGAAGATTACGCCGATGTTTTAGAAACCCCGATAAAATCCAAAGCTCAAATATTTCTCGAAATTGCATTGATTTTCCAAAAAAATCTATCCTCGAAATCTGGGTCCTAAAAAAGTCACTTTTCCCTCTGTTTTTAGGTGGATTTTTTAGTTAATCTTTTTTATACAGTTGAGAAATAATCATCCAAGGTATATGGTAAGACGATAAGCAAACATAAATATGATTTATTTTTATGCAATTAAAGATTAACTAAAAAATAAAAAGGATTAACTAAGATTAACTAAGATTAACTAAAAAATAAAAAGGATTAACTAAGATTAACTAAGATTAACTAAAAAATAAAAAGGATAGTTTCAACTGAAAACCTTGGTTTGTTCTTTTAAAATTCAGGTGCTCAATTTTTTCAGAAATTTATCGGTTTTCCAAAAAATCCATTCTCAAAATCTGGGTCTTAAAAAGGTCACTTTTCCCTCTGTTTTTCAGATGTAAAAATCCATTAAATGTAAAATTTACAGTTGAAAAGTAGAGTAGGTTAGCATGATATATGATGATAAGCAACTGTAAATTTATTTACATTTACATTTAATGGATTTTTATTTACATTTGATTAACATTTAATGGATTTTTGAATGGGTGTGTATCAGTGTTGTATGGCGAATTTGTGGGTTTCTTTGAAAATCTGGGTGCTCAAATATTCCCAGAATTTTATCGGGTTTTTCAAAAAAGTCCATCCTCAAAATCTGGGTCCTAAAAAGGTCACTTTTCCCTCTGTTTTTCAGATGTAAAAATCCATTAAATGTAAAATTTACAGTTGAAATGTCGAATCGAGTAACGTAGTGTATGATGATAAGCAACTGTAAATTTATTTACATTTACATTTAATGGATTTTTATTTACATTTAATGAACATTTAATGGATTTTTGAATGGGTGTGTATCGGTATTGTAGCGAAATTGTTTAATTTATTTTTCTAAATTCATTAAATGTAAATATAAATAATTTTACAGTTGTTTATCGTCATATACTACATTACTATATTCGACGGTTCAACTGCATTTTCCACATTTAATGGATTTTTGCGATAAAATTAAATAAATATAACATATTAAGAAAATACAAAATGGTGGATAATAAAACTTGCCAAAATTGTCGAAAAATATTCAGCTCACCCGCGAATTTAAAAATTCATATGACTCGTAAAACGCCATGTGTCTCATCAAATATGGAACTTCAGAACCAGCCCCAGCCCATAAAATATAAATTCAAATGCAATCGTTGTGAGTCTTCCTTTCAAACTAACCAGAATTTAATGAGTCATTTAAATCGGAAATTTCCATGCAAAATTAAAAATCCATCTCCCGAAGAAATTGAACTTCGTTTATTGTTTGAACAGCTGCAAGAAAAAAATAAACAACAACAAATCCAAATTGATAAATTAGAAAATCAATCCATCATCACGAATAACATGGCAAATAATATCAACAGCAACAATAACAACACAACCAACAACATCACCATCCATTCTTACGGAAACGAAGACATGTCGCACATAACCGAAAACATGTATAAACAATGTTTTCAGGTGGTATACAAGTCTGTCGAGAAATTATTTGCCCTGAAGCATTTTTCGGAAAACATGAAGCAAAACCATAATTTGTACATCACCAACATGAACAGCGAACACATGATGATGCTGACAAATGAAAAATGGGGATTGGTGGAGAAAGCAGAGACACTGGACAATATATATGAGGACATTCGAGAAAACTTATCAGACGCCTTTAACGAACTGCGAGACAAAGACCGAGTAACTGCCACGATGGAAAAGCAATTCAGTTCCTTTGCGGACGATTACAAGGTGGACGACGACGAAGACGAAGAGCGCGCCAAGAAAGAATCGTGTAAAAAAATGGCTTATTTAGCTTTCAACAATCGACAGTTTGCAATTGATGCACAAAAGCAATTGAAAAATAAAAAATAGAAAAATAAAAAAGAATTGTTACCAAGTCGCGTTTTGCAATTGCCGAATAAATTCCATGTTGGATCCGACGCATTTTCTTTTACTTTTGCACAGGGCATATGCGTCGGCATAAGACATGTCGAGGGTTCGCATCAGATAATACATCACAATGGTTGCGGACCGAGACATGCCCGCATGACAGTGCACCAAGACGGGTCCAGTTGCCTGCATGATAAAGTCGTAGCATTCCTCGAAATACTGGGCGATGTTTTCGTTTTCTTGGTCCTCGATGCACACGTGCTTGTAAATAAAATCATCGGGAAAGTGCGCGGGCAAATCCGTCCCGATAATCAGAATATGAGTAATATTCAAGTTTTGCAGCATGTGCTTTTTGTTGGTATTCATGGACCCAGACAGATATACGCGGTCGTCGATTTTGCTGATTTTAAAATTTGCACGAGACATTTATTATTATTATTATGAATAATACATATCTTATTTTTAACTGGTTTATTCACTTAATATGTGCGACGGATTTTAGGTGCAGGGAGCACCGCTTGAAAAAAGCATCCAGTTGCGCGGGGTCGGTTCCGCTCACGCTGTCGGTTGGAATAAAGGTTTCGTTGCCGCGCTTGTAGCATAAAATCGCGGGAATACCATTCACCATTTTTTTGCTCTTGAGAAACGCATACATGTCAAACGACTCGTCCACGTCAATGTCGCAGCACAAAACCGTCTCGGGGGACGACACGAAAAACGCATCGACCACGTGCTTAATTTTCTTGCACGGACCACACCACTCGGCGCCCAGCTTCATCACAACCAAGCCAGGGTTGTTGTTTTTCAAGAGTGCGAGAAACTCGTGGCGCGACGAAAAGGTGGAGATAATCGTCTTGGACATTTTATTTTGTTGTTAGTTGTGCTATCTAAATAAAATATATTCAATTCATTTACGAACTTATTTTAACTGTTTTTTGTTACAATAAAAGATATACGCGATAATAACATAGGCATAATCATAATGGCGTCAAAACCCATCTTTGGAAAAGAGTGGCTGGAAAAGTGCATGGAGAAAATAAAAGACAATCGCTGGATCATGCGGGATATTCTAGCTATTTTTAGGGAAGAATTAAACGGCCTTCTTTTACCCTATGTGTGCGTTCTAGGCGTTTATATTGTCTGGTTGCTAGTTTTGATGATTTGTAATACTTTTTTACTTTGGTCCATACGAAGCAATTACTCGGTAATCGCCAGCAATTATTTAGCCATCGCCAATTGATTTCTTTTTTCTTTTCTTTTCTTCTTTTTTTTCTTTTCTTCTTTTTTTCTTTTTATCTTTTTATTTAGCACATGAATTTAGAAAAAATATTGAGTTAGACTAACAAACATGGCTAAAACCCGAAGAATCCGCAGAGTCAAGAGAGTCAGGTTGCATAGAAGGGGAGGTAAAAGAACAAGAGGAAGCCGTAGAACCCATAAACGCAGAATGCGCGGTGGATACGACAGCGCGTGGAGCTACGTGTCGGGGCTGTACGGCGACCTGAATACCCAGGTGAACAACTCGCTCACGCTGAGACCCGACCAGGATATTGTGGCGCGCAACTCGACCCAGTCCGTGCCTGTCGGCATGCCCAACGCCAATGTTAAAGGCGGTCTTGCCAGCAGCATGAACGGTGGCAAAAGACGCAGACGCAGAGCGAGCAGCAGACGGCGTAGCAGAGGTGGAAAGCGCAGCAGTAGAAAGCGCAGCAGTAGAAAGCGCAGCAGTAGAAGACGCCGCCGAGGTGGAAAGCGTAGCAGAAGCAAAAGACGTAGAAGACGCAGACGCGGCGGCATGAGACCTGATGGTAGCTATAGCAGAAGACGCAGCAGAAGTCGTAGCAGAAGTCGTAGCAGAAGTAATAGCCGCAGAGTGCGTCGGCGTTTGTTTAACCCCAGTCCAGTTGCCCACACTAGAAAACGCGGCCGTAGTCGTAGCCGTAGCCCCGTGCCCAAGCGTCACCGACCGTAGTTCCGCGGCGCCGTATTTAATTTTAAATATAAAAAAATGAATATTTATATTTTTTTACAATAAGAAGAAGCGAGCAAGCATGGATATTATTCAGCGACTAGATGCGTATTTGTACAACAACAAGCCCAACCACAAGTTCACCAATAAAAAGTGGAAATTACAACTCGGAAAAACATATCAAACGGATGATGGAGACACCATTCAGATGGTAATTATTAGAAATAAAGAAAAACGAGGGTCTATATTTAAGTATTGCAAGGACCAAACTCAAACTTATACGTATCAAAAGTTAACATCGGGTGGCAAGTACATTCCTCATATTGCATTGAATTTAACCACCAATACGTTTTGCGTGAAAACATCAATATCTACAAATAATTACGGCGACACTTGTTATTGTGAAATGTACGAGCTAAATGGCAAGTGTAATTGTTATAGAGAATACCAGATTTCAAACGAGATGAGTTTGCGTTAAATAAAAATCATTTATGATACCGATGCAAATACATGATGGTCCCAACCAGAGAAATAATTACCAACGTGTAAACCAGCTTTTGCTTCCACTGGTTGTCTTCTTGCACTAAAACGGCTTTGGGTTTATACTGGTCGTAGTAGGTAGAGTAAAACACGTGAATTGGTATTTTGGGCTGCTCGAGTTTCTCGTTGATTTTGTTGTGGATGAAATGCATCCAGCGCACGAATTCGTCGCGAGAGTCTAGGTAGGAAGACACGGGGTATTCGTCGAGCAATTTGCTAAATTCCGAGGAAATGGCCTCCACGGGAATAAACAGGGGGAGGTTGCAGATGAACTCGTAGTATTTTTTCTTGGTTACGTCGTTGGGGTAGTGCGGGTAATTCAACGTAATGGTGTGCAAAAAAAACCAGTAATGCGGTCCCCACACCTCGGGATTCAGGCCGCTCGTAGCCGACGACGAGACTTTCACTTTGGTTTTGTTTGGCGCCGATTTGACCATTCTTTCTTCTCCTGCTTCTTTCTTTTGTTCTTTTTTATATTTTTCCGAAATAAACTCAACCAAATACACAGCGACAAAAATGATAAATCGAAACGCAAAAAAACAACATAAAAGCAACGTGTTTAATAACATAGACAATCGATTCAACTTTTTTTATCAAACACCAAACAAAACAAAAAGAATGGTAAAAATATGCGACTTGACTTATCCCGCAGACCGCGAAGAAAAGTATGCAGCCTATTACGCTGCGTATCCCTATGAATTACACGATTTTCAAAAATGGACGGTGGAGGCGATTGTCTCGCGAAACCACGCCCTGATTTGCGCCCCCACGGGTTCGGGCAAGACGTTTGGCGGAGACTTTGCCCTGTCTTTTTTCCACGGACAAGGCAACCGCCCTAGCGGACTCGACACAAGTCTTGGAAAAAGCCCCAACGGGGTCAGACAAAGTATTCGACGAAAGACGATTTACACGTGTCCCATCAAGGCACTGTCCAACGAAAAATTCTACCAATTCACCCGCAAATACCCCGACATTTCCTTTGGCCTCATCACTGGCGACATTCGCTGCAACCCCGACGCGGACGTGCTCATCATGACGACCGAGATTTTGTTAAACAAGCTCGTGTCTCTGCAAAACAAAGATATTCAAATCAAAACCACAACCAACAACAACAAGTCGTTTGAGATGGACATTCCCGAGGAGCTGGCGTGTGTGGTCTTTGACGAAATCCACATGATTGGCGACGAGGGCCGCGGCACCGTCTGGGAAAATACGCTGATGATGCTGCCCGCGCACGTGCAAATCGTCGGCTTATCCGCTACGCTGGCGGTTCCAGAGCGTTTCGCCGCATGGATTGAAAACTTGCACAAAGAATCCCATTCGAGCAGTTCAAACAATAATTTAAATGAACCAAACAAACAGGTGTATCTCGCCAAGAAAACGGTGAGGGCAGTCCCCTTGACTCACTATGCATTCATTACATCACCCGCGGGCATTTTCAAGAAAATCAAAGACAAGACGACGCAGCAAGAGATTCGCAAGCAAATCGACAAGCCGATTATTTTGCAAGACGCTCAAGGCAGGTTTCAAGATGCGAATTATTCCACGATTCAAAAGACATTGGGACAATTCAACCAGGCGAGGAGCAACGCAAAGCGCAGCCACGTACTGAACCAGGTGTGCAAGCACATGGTGGAGCACGAAATGTTCCCCGCGCTGTGCTACGTGTTTAGCCGCAAGAAGCTGGAGCAGTGCGCCCACGAGGTCGGGACGAACCTGCTCGAGTTTGACAGCAAGATTCCCTATACGGTGGACCGAGAGTGCGAGCAGTTGCTGCGGGAACGGCTGCCCAATTTCGAAGAGTATTTGCATCTGCCCGAGTATGTGAATTTGGTCGCACTGCTGCGAAAGGGAATTGCGATTCATCATGCTGGGCTCATGCCCGTGCTCAAGGAGATGGTGGAGCTGCTGTTTGCCCGCGGCTATATCAAATTGCTGTTTTGCACCGAGACGATGAGTGTGGGCATTAACTTGCCCGTGAAAACCACCATCTTTACGGATGTGCATAAATTTTCTTGCGACAGTTCAGGGAACGGAGCAGGAAGACGCCAGCTACATTCTTTCGAAATGACGCAGGCGGCAGGACGGGCTGGAAGACTCGGAATTGACACGGTGGGAAACGTGATTCACCTGAATAATTTGTTTCCCGAGGTGGACGCCGCGAGTTATAAAAAGATGCTGCAAGGTACGCCGCAAAAGCTAAAGAGCAAGTTTCGCCTGAGTTATTCCATGGTGCTGCAGCAAATATTGCTAAATGAAAAGCAAGAAGATAAAGAGGATGGCAAAACAAACAGCCTGGATTTGAATGCGTATGCCAGCAAGAGCATGGTGGTCGCGGATTTTCAAAGCGAACTGGAAGCGTGCCGCACAACATTGGCAAAAAAGCAGCAAGAAAAAGCGGAACAACAGATTCAAAGCATTGAAATAGACGCACTAAATCGATACCACCATTGTTTTACCACACTGCCCAAGTCTGTGAATAAACAGCGAAAAGAACTGACGAAAGAAATGGATGCACTACACACAAAACATGGCGAAGCGGCGCTAAAAAACGGATTGCATGCATTAAAACAACGTCAAAAGCTGGACGACGAAATAGAAGACGCGTCAAACGAAATAAAATACATGGAAAACTACATGCGGCTGGAAATAAACAAGGTATTGGGTTTGCTGGAAGATTGTCAATTTATTGGTACAAAGTCTGCAACAACGCCAAGCTTAGTAAAAGCAACCATAGCACAAAAAATCCATGAAGTCCCGTGTTTGCCTTGGGCCGAGCTTATCGTTGGACTCGATGCGGGGTCTAAACCCATCAGACCTTATATTGACTCAACCGTTAAATTTACCGAATTGAATGCGAAAGAACTGGTCACCATGCTGAGTTGTTTTACCTCGGTGCGTGTCTCCGACAATGAAGCGGACAAACAGACGCATTTACCCGACGAAGCAATTATTGGTAGAAACGTAAGAGATGTGATGGAGTGTATGCAGACGCTGTACAAAGAGTTTGACGAACAAGAGTCAATTTGTTATGTTGACAGCGGGGAAGAGTACACGATGCATTTTGATTTGATGGGACTCATGGAAGAGTGGTGTAAGAGCGAGACAGTAGCGGAAAGCAAGGCGGTGCTGCAACAGGTGGAGCAGCGGGGAATCTTTCTGGGCGAGTTTGTCAAGGCGCTGCTGAAGATAAACAGCGTGGCGGCGGAGCTGGAAACAGTGGCCGAGTACCTGGGAAATCTGGAATGGCTCGCCTCATTACGCGAAATCCCGAAACTTACGCTGAAATTTGTCGTGACGAACCAGTCGCTGTATGTGTGATTATTTGTTCTTTATTTTTGCTTTTTTAAACTTGCGATTCAAATAACATCCTTGGTTTATATACAAAACAACGAACAATTATTTTCATCAATGATACAACAATATCAATCTTCTTTGCTTCGTTAGCTCAGTTGGTAGAGCATTCGGCTGTTAATTTATTTGACAAACATACACCGAAAGGTCCTCGGTTCGACCCCGTGATGGAGCGATTCTTTTTTATATTTTTGCAAGTTTATGATTCTTTTTTTTGTTAGGTCACCAATAAAAAATAACCATCGTAAGCTTGTCGTAAACTTATAAAAATGAAATGAAAACAACGTGGATAATACTACAAGAAGAAAGGAAAAGTAGAAGACAGATGCACAAGAGAAAAGTATCGGTTCAGGTTTTATCCTCCATCGTAGTGCGCGACGCAGACGCCAAGAAGCGAATCCTTGAGAAATTCCCCAAAATTGCACTTTCCGATGAAACCTTGTTGCATCAGAAAGTACACAACGCAGACGTATATGTCGCCACGCCATACGGCACCAAATATTTCGCATGGTTCACAGACCAGTCTTTAATAAACAACCGTCAAAACAATACCAATGAAAATGATTGCATTTGTCTTTTCATTGAGGCCAGAAATATATCGAGCACCGACGTGCATTCGCAGCCAACCATGTTTTATGTACCTTTAAATACATCAAGTACAATGGAACCAAACATCAAATGGTCCAACCATTACATCTTTCACGGCATACTCTTCAACATTAAAAACGCGGCATACTTTGCGGCGGATCATGTGCATGATTGCACCAATGCCCACATAACAGGTCACAAGACGTTTGAGCAAAACATGCAAACGATTCGATACATTTTCAAGCACGAGGCATTTGTCAATCAAATCAGGAATCCACTCATTGAGAAGCACGCACTGCATTTCGGCGCGCCCATCATGGAAAAGCATTTTACCAATCTCGTTGCACAAATCCAAGATTTGCCGTATAACATTCAGTACATTTACTTTCGGTACAACAACCGCCCAGACAACGAGACAGTGCAGTTTGTCAAGTATTTCAAGCCCAACAAAAACAAGGTTATAAATGAAAATAACAGCAATAATATGCAAGCGACTGGAACTGGAACTGGAACTGGACCAATTGATTTGGCAAAACCAACCACGGTAAAGCCCACATATATCAACAACAACGTGAAACGGCTCAGCCATGCTATATTTAAAGCGTATCCGCTACCCAGACATGATTGCTATAATTTGTTTGTTTTTAACCAGGTAAATAAAGAAGAGAGTACGTGGACATGGCGTATATTCCGAATTATAAAACAAGCATCATGATGAATACGCTGCTGAGAAACGTGAAAGAAAACACCAACATGGATGCGCTAGAGGAAAGCGACGACGAAGAAGAGTTTGAGAACCCCGAGGAAGACGACGCACTAAACCTGGCGAAATCGGTGAATGTCTTGTGTGAGTACAGTCCCAAATTTAAAAAGTGGATACCCATGAGTAAGAGCAGCGAACAGCAGCCCATTTCGGCGGCTGAATTGGGCGTTTAGATAAAAGGCAGATATTGAATGGTCGAGTTTTCGTATTTCGTTAATTTATACGGCTTGTCGGTGCCTTCGACAAGCACCGTGTCGCCCGTATATAATTCGTCCACGCCGTTTTCATCCAACCCGCTTTTTTGTTTTACCAACACGGGGAGTTTCACGTTATTGTGCTGGTTGGAAATGCAATAGTACTGCCACTTGCTGCGACGCGTAAAGAGGGGGCGACCCATGAGCGGCAGCACGCCGTCCTTGGACGGCTCGTTTAGCGGGGTTAAAATCCCGATTTGGCGAAACGCGGTATCGACCGCACTCGTCGCCACGTTAATGGGGACCGCTCCGATTCCAGGAGCACCCAAACCACCCACTACGGGATTTATCATGGGACCAATCGCGGGACCAACCGCAGGGCCGACGAAATACCTCTCGTCGCGAAACGGCGGATTGTACGGATTCACCAGCGGATCATTCGCCAAAGGAAGGTTGTTGTACGGGTAGCTCGGCAGCCAAGAACCAAACCAGGAATTAAAGTATCCCTGGCCTTGACCTTGACCACTGTTGCGGTCAGAAATATCCACGTCCACATTCACGTTGGTTTTATTTGGTCCAGCGAAAATATTGTATCCTATGATGCACAATATAACAACGATGAAAACCACCATCATGTTGTCTAAACAAATAAATCCAGGTTGACACTTTTTAATTCTCATTTATTACTCTACGTTATTATTTTATTCATTTTCTCTTTTTTGATTCTTTTTGGGCATCAATGGCAAACTGTCGGTTGTTGAAAGCTAAATAGGCCATTTTTTTACACGATTCTTTCTTGGCACGCTCTTCGTCTTCGTCGTCATCCACCTTGTAATCGTCCGCAAAGGAACTGAATTGCTTTTCCATCGTGGCGGTTACTCGGTCTTTGTCTCGCATTTCGTTAAAGGCATCGGATAAATTTTCTCGAATATCGTCGTACATATTATCCAGCGTCTCTGCTTTCTCTACTAATCCCCATCCTTCGTTTTTCAACATCATCATATGCTCGCTATTCATGTTGGTGATGTACAAATTATGGTTCTGCTTCATGTTTTCCGAAAAATGCTTCAAGGCAAATAATTTCTCGACAGACTTGTATACCACCTGAAAACATTGCTTATACATTTCTTCGGTTATGTGCGACATGTCTTCTTTTCCATATACATTTATGGTTACATTGTTGGTTGTGTTGTTGTTGTTGCTGTTATTTTGAATATTATTGTTTGTAATATTCAATGATTGCTTTTGCATTTTTTCAATTTCCATCTTGTGTTGTTGATTTTCCTTTTTTTGTTGTTGATTTTCTTGACTTATTTTTACCATGTCTAATTTATTCTGCTCATGTTCTTTTTTTAATTTTTCAAACAGTAATTGCAGTTCAATTTCTTGGGGAACTGGCGACTTAATTGCGCATGGAAATTTTCGATTCAAATGGGTATTCAAGTTTTGTCGGGTTTGAAATTTTTTGTCACATCGTTGGCATGAAAAGTTAAATACAATTTTAACTTGAGCAATACACGATTTTTTACGGTTTAAGTGCGAGGCTAAATTCTGATTAGTCGCAAAAGATTTTCCACAATTTTCGCAAATTTTCTTCACTACCATTTTACTTTATGAAATATTACATTAAACTTATTTTTTCATTAAATAGTTAATTATATCTATACGACAATTAATTAACTGTATGAAAATTATTGTGTTACAATTCGCATGTAAAAATACAAATCATTGGATTTTAATAAATTTTAATTAATTATTAATAATTTGTAATGTTGTTGCGATTGTTGGGTAGATTAGCGTCTCATATCAGTTCGGATAATATTATCATTTATATAGTAATATTTTTTTAATTGGGTTTTCATTATGTATCGATCGGGGGAAAAGTGACCTTTTTCAAATCCAGATTTTGACAAAAACAAAAAATGAAAACCCAAAAAAATTTCCTGGAAATTCTAGATTTGTATTTTGCCCAATATCGCGAAAACTACTACGCCTGTTGATTTTCTAAATGTTTAATTTTTATTTCTTATTGTTTATGTTCCCGGATTATTTTATGTTGTTTTTACAAAATGAGTGCCAAATCTCCAACATACGCGTTCCATTTCGCCCAAAATAATAATCAAGCATTTCCGTAGTACATTTCGCTGTTTTTTTGCTGTGTGTCCATTTGCGAATTCATTTTATTGATTCGGGGGCGGTTGTGGCCCGAAATACGCATGGAAATATTCATTTCTTTTAGAAACGCGTTGATTCCGTGCTTGAAATTCATTGGTTCGGATACCTGACATGTTTTGCTTTTTACAAATTTTGTTGTTGCGGCAGCCTCCTCGGCGGTTTTGCGTATAAAAAGGATGCTACTCCCAGGTTCTTGTGCCCAGGAAACGGCCATCATGATGTCGTGCTCAATAATAAAGATGGCCTTGTCGGACATTTGCGAGAACCGCTTGACCACTTTGATGCATGCCAATCGCGTTTCAATGTCCAAGTTGGATGACGGTTCGTCCAGCAAATAAATGGCGGCGGGAGTGCCGAGGGCAAAACACAGCATGACGCGCTGCAACTCCCCGCCCGACAATTCATCCAATCCCCTGTTTTCCAGAGGTTTCATGTCCAAGAGTTTCGACACGTTGGTTTGAAACGTGGGTTCTAAATATGCCGTGCGAATGTGGCGGTAAAATAGCTCCAATACGGTGGGATAGGTGCCATCTTTGTGTGCAAATCGAGCCAGGTTGGTATGCTGCGGCTTGTACGAAATGCTACTTTTGTTGGCGGCAACAATGCTGTTCATAAACGTGGTTTTTCCGACGCCATTTTCGCCTAGAATCAAGTGGATCGCGGAGCCAAGCTGCAATTTTGCGGCTGGTATATGTAAAATAAACCCAGGGTGTCGAATGGTTTGGGCCGCATACGTCAGCGTATTTGTCCCCGTTGCGGTCAAGGTCAAACCCGCATAGGTAGAACCGATTTGACTCAAAGGGGATAGATGAAACGGCTCGGAGCGAAACCGAATATTTTGAGAAGACAGGTAGCCCTCTAAATATTCGTTCAAGCCGTTGGAAATCGAAAGGGAATTTGAAACGATTCCGTATGCGCCTGGCTCGCCGTACAAGATGTTGATTTCGTCGGAAATGTAGTCTAGCATGGACAAGTCGTGCTCTACGATTAACACATAAGTATCGGACGATACGAGGGAGCGAATCATTTTCGCCACAATCAGTCGCTGCTTCACGTCCAAGAAATTAGACGGCTCGTCAAAGATATACACATCCGCTTTTTTGGCCGCCGTCATCCAGCACAAGAGCCGCTGCAGCTCTCCCCCAGACAAGGTATGTACCGCATTGTCAAGTAGCACATCCAACCCTAGTTCGCAAAAGGTGCTGGTTTCAAAGGACAAGTCATGCTGCACTATATAGTCTCGTACCAACATGGTCTTGTTTGCGGATTGTAACGCGGACTTGATTTTTTGCGACTTGAACGAAAAGGTTAATTTGCTACTGTACAAATCCTTGAAATAATTCATCATGACGGTTCCCTTGAAATGGTTGATAATGTGCTGGCTTGTATTTATAATTGTTGTTGCAGCACGCTCAAAATTGGGGGTCAAAGTACCAGATAAAATATCCAAGATGGTGCTTTTGCCGATGCCGTTCTGGCCGATTAACGATTGGACGCAGTTTTTCTTCATGATGGGGAGGCGGTAAAGGCGAAAGCCATTGAGTCCGTATCGATGAATAATTTCTTTGGGGTTTTCTTTCGGCAGTTGCACGATTTTAATCGCGTCAAAGGGACAGGCCACCACGCATCCGTTGCAGCCGATGCACATGGATTCCACGATTTTCGCGATTTTATGTTTGTTGTTGGTTGTTGCGTCATTAAACACAGATGCTACTGCGGGTGAATAAATGTCCTCAATGTCCACCAACTCAATCACCTTTTTTCCGTTTCGCATGGGTGGGCACTTTTTCATACATTCCTTTTGACACTTGGTCGGCTTGCACCGCTCCTTGTTTACAATGGCAATGCGATTAGAATGCGACATGATATATGTTGTTAAGTATTAAATTCGTAGTTTGATTTATTTCATTTTTACTATTATTATTTCTTACATCGATTTTCAATAATAGTAAAAATGAAATAAAGAGTGAAATAAATATATAATTAAAGTATAGATAGTATGCCTCCCAAAAAGTCCAAAGCCAAGTCCAAGCTCAAGTATGAAGAGGAGGAGGAGGACATTGACGAAGAAAACAACGAGGAGAATGAAGAGGACGAAGATGATAAAAATGGAGACGAAGACGAAGACGATAAAAATGGGGACGAAGACGACGACGACGGAGAAAATAATAATTTGGTGGACGAGGAGGACATCGGGGAAGACGACGAGGAAGCGGACGAGGAAGCGGACGAGGAAGCGGAAGTGGAAGTAGACGAGGAGGGGGAGGAGGAGGAAGACGATGCTTATTTAAAAGGCATGGATGGTGGAGAAGGAGCGGAAGAGGATGACGATGACGACAGCGAGGACAAGTACAAGAAAATCAGCAGGTACATCAACAAGGACGAGCTGCTCAAGTACCACACAGAATGCATCGTGCAGAATTACGACGAGATTCGGGCCATGACGGATATTCAGCTGAAATCCGCGCATGTAACCATTCCTTTGCTGACCAAGTACGAGCGCGCGCGCATCATTGGTATGCGGACTGTGCAGCTGAATAACGGGGCCGCGCCTCTAATTGAAGTGCCCGATACGCTGCTTGACAACACCATTATTGCCGAGAAGGAACTGGCGGCCAAGAAGATTCCCTTTATATTGTGTCGCCCTTTGCCCAACGGCCGCAAGGAATACTGGAAACTGGGGGATTTAGAGATTTTATAAATATTTGCGTTTTTGCGTTTCTTTTTTGGTATAAAACTATTTTGTTAGTTTAGTTATAAACAATGGAACAAAATTTAAAAATAAGCACCGCGACCCCGCTTTTACTGACGCCGAGCAACAAGGGAAACAAGGGAAACACGGGAAAAGCGGAACAAAAAACTGTCCTAAAAAAAGAGGCAAACCTGCCAGTTATAAAAAAAGCCCCCGTGAAGAATATTCACTCGCAAATTTTCAAAGAGTTTCGACGAGCATTGTACACGCCTCCCGTGTACAATAAAGAAGAAATTAATATGCTGTTGGCCGACCAGCAAACGATGACGGAACAAGGCACAGAGACGGGACTAAACATCAAGTGAAGTCAAATAATTTAATAATATAAAATGAAAAAATGATTTATTTTTTAACCATATTCGCAGTAGAAAAGAAAATGGTTGCGTATAAATATACCAAATCTACCTTTATTGGAAGCGATAACGAATTGTTGCATGTCACGGAATTGGATTGTTCTCATTGGGGGATTACCTCGTTTGAAGGACTCAATGCACCCAATCTTACCACGCTGACTTGTTCTAATAACCACCTGACTTCCTTTCAGCATTTGAATTGTCCAGCGTTAACCACGCTTGATTGTTCTTATAACCACCTGACTTCATTTCAGCATTTGAATTGTCCCGCGTTAACCACGCTTGATTGTTCTTTGAACAAGCTGACTTCCTTTCAGCATTTGAATTGTCCCGCGTTAACCACGCTTGATTGTTCTTTGAACAAGCTGACTTCCTTTCAGCATTTGAATTGTCCTCTTTTAACCACGCTGAATTGTCCTAATAACAAGCTGACTTCCTTTCAGCATTTGAATTTTGCTACGCTTTCCAATTTAACCAAGCTGTATTGTTCTGGTAACAACCTGACTTCCTTTCAGCATTTGAATTGTCCTGTGTTAACCGAGATGCATTGTTATCATAACAACCTGACTTCCTTTCAGCATTTGAATTGTCCCGCGTTAACCACGCTTGATTGTTCTTTGAACAAGCTGACTTCCTTTCAGCATTTGAATTGTCCTCTTTTAACCACGCTGCATTGTTCTTTGAACAATCTGACTTCCTTTCAGCATTTGAATTGTCCTCTTTTAACCACGCTGAATTGTCCTAATAACAAGCTGACTTCCTTTCAGCATTTGAATTTTGCTGCGCTTTCCAATTTAACCAAGCTGTATTGTTCTGATAACAAGCTGACTTCTTTTCAGCATTTGAATTGTCCTCTTTTAACCGCGCTGATTTGTTCTGGTAACAACCTGACTTCCTTTCAGCATTTGAATTGTCCTGTGTTAACCGAGATGCATTGTTATCATAACAACCTGACTTCCTTTCAGCATTTGAATTGTCCTCTTTTAACCAAGCTGTATTGTTCTTTGAACAAGCTGACTTCCTTTCAGCATTTGAATTGTCCAGCGTTAACCATGCTGTATTGTTCTGGTAACGAATGGGAGTTTATTCCTCCACACATCAATCGACTTTTGAATACAACCAGAAACACTCAAAATGTGTACAGCGATGGGCAAAACGTGCACAACCACCATATCCAAGAAAGCATTCGCAGTTCCATCCAAGCAGTCCTGTCGAAAAAACCTTGCATCGCCGCGGAAAACCTCTACGAAACCGTTTTGGCAGACACGGTACTAACCACGTCAACCAAGGAAATATTGGTGGATTACTGCAAGGAAACCACGGTGCATTCCACGCTGCGAATCACCTTTGAGGAGTTACTTTTACATGTATTTAGTCGCATTGAAAGCAATGCAAATAAAGAGGAAATAAAAAGCGTGATGAACGCGGAAATGTCGGATTCGGTATGCAAGTGCTTCACGGGCCGCATGTCCCGTCTCATAAACTGCTTGAATGGCTTTGATGACCTGGTAAGCATTCGCATCTCGGATACGGAGCAAATTGGACAAGTCATTGGCATGATAAAAGAGCAGCTGAATGCAGCCAAAGCATATACGGTGGAAAAGCATAGGGAACTGGCCCAAAAAGAATTGGAGGCGAGAGACTACTCGGAAGAAGTCATTACTGAGTGGATTGCATTTATTGAATAAACTGAAATAATCGCACGAGTAGTGTCTGGTTTTGTTTGTTTGAAATTATCATCTGTGTTTTTTCGTAATGAAAATCGAGCTTTTTGAGGGGGTGTTTTTGGCAATAGAACTACAGAAAAAAAAAATTCAAACATGTTGATTGCATCGCCTATGTGCGCGCGCAAATGAACAGTTAGTTAGTCTCACATACGTAAAATGTAGTAGTTTTTTATTCAATAACTAACAAAACACAAAAAATAATGTAAAAAATAAAAATGATTTATTATTCGCATCAATGTTTCATAAGCAAATCAAGCCAGCACCATGCTTAAATATTTCAAACAACCCGATTTGGATGTAATCTATGCAAATACGCATACTGATATTACACAAAAATGGAAAGACGTGGACAAGATGAATGATTGCATACTCCTCCAAGCCACAAACATGTGGCAAGAATACAAGGCCAAAGTCAATCTGTATCGTACCAACAGGAAATTGCTGAAGCTGTATCAAACGCTTCGTCGCATTTTTGGTGAAAAGCTGACGCGTATGGATGTCAACAATGATAATAACATGGACAGTTTCGCCGAGGAACTCAACAACGCCGTGCAGTTGGAGCGAAATTTGATAAAAAATACAAAACAACTGCGTACCGAGTTGCTGGACGGCATTAATGTTGCCATTGGATGCATATGTTGTGTGGTGGTGGCTGTATTGTATATATATGCTAAATGGCGTGGCAGTTCAGCATAAATAAACAAAAATAAAAAAACAAAAAAAGGTTGCTGCTACTACGGCTGCTTTTGTAGGTACCAAATACCCTGTAAAAAACAATCGGACAAGTCGTCCTTTTTTTTGCACGAATGAAAAAAGTCTTTCCAGCAAGCAAGTGTGGCTTCGGTGGCAAGTAAATCTGTGCAGATGGCGACCGCCTGTTTTTTCCGCCCCTTGTAATCTTGTTTGTTTTTTTTCGCTACTGTCTCCACCAAGTCCAAGTCTGTATGTACGTCTAACAAAGGGTCATGGGCAAAATCAAAATCTTTTAATTTATTACTCGCATTAATAAATTCAACACGCACGTTTATATTTCGCATGATAAAATATTGCATCAGCATTCCCTGGACCGTTTTCATCTTGGTGGCCAGCGGACCGATTTGGTTTTCGATAATCACGTGGGTCACGTCGGTAATGCCCTCGACCTTGTCAAAAAACGAAATAATGCTGCGGCCGACAATTTGCAGCGGGACTTGGTCGCACGCCACCTTTTTTTTGGGAACATGTATTAAAAATAATCCATGGGTAAAATGGTGCGCACCTAACAAATCCATTAATTCCGCTTTTTTCTTTGCAGGAACGGAGTGGGGCACTACAACATTGTATTTTTCAATAAGAGACTGCAGGCCTTTCAAGGATTGTTTTTTTAGAAAGGCGGGTCTCAAGTCGGTTGCCGTGAAATATCGGTCCTTCTTCGCATGGGCCGTGCAAAAATAATCAAAGGATTCTTTTTCCTTGTTTAACACACGTTTATACACAGCCGCCTTGGTGCAGCGTTTCTTATTTGCATTTATATATGTGCATTGATTGGCAGCCACAATGGTTGAATCTGTGGATGTTTTTTCGTTTTCTTTTTTTTTTAAAGCAAAGCTGGATGACGCATCGATTAAATTCACAATATCCCAATGTTTCATCACGACATTCTTTTCTTGTTTTGTTAGGACGCAAAAAGAACAATTCTTGATTCCCACGTCGATACTGATGACGTTCATGTATGTTTTCATTTCGTTTATTTGAAACGTGGGATTTTATTTTTATATCGTTTTTTGCAAAATAAGTTGGTAAAGTAAAAATGAAAAAAGAAAACGACTTTTCGAAATAACACAAAAAAGGAGAAACGGAATCATTATCGGAAATCGAGACGAAAAACGAATCGCAGAAAATCAAAACAAAGAAAAATGAAGGCCTCCTTTATTAGACAAAAGTATGCGGGGGGAGTCCTTGGTCAAGGAACTCATGGAACCATTACGGTCAACCCGAAAAATGACGCACTAGTAGTAAAATCTTACACAGACGACACGACAAAACATAAATATCGCATGGGGTCGTGTTTTGTGGATACAGATGTTGCGTCCAATACATGCGGCGTGGCTAAAATGGAATACAACGTTCAAGAATATATAAGCAATCGTTTTGCCCAAGCCGACATTTCCATTGTGGTTCCATCGGTAAGTGATTTTAGCCAAAGCGCCAACAAGTGCAGTTATAGCATGGACCGCATCTTTCCACTGGACGACAATGGAATTATCATTGTCAACATGTACGAACCAAGTGCGAATCGTGTATTTAGCCATAGTGCGTCGGGTATTGAATTGGGCAGTGCAAACATCCCATGGACCGAATACGGGTACAAAGATGGAGCCGAATTTGCTTATGAATTGGGCAGTATGTTTTCCTATTTGCATTACGTCATGAACATGGACGGGTACGATTGCGAACTTCTTTTAGGTCAAGTTTTAGGCACCCCTCGTGCGTTTTTGATTGACTTTGATAAAGTGTCGTGCTTGAAATATACATTGGGTGAAACGGTACATAGAAAATTGGACGAAAGTACGTATGAGCCAAAAGAGCTGAAAACGGTGAAGAAATATGCACTGTTTTTGTTTACCGCCATGATTTCCATGTCGTTGATTCCAGTTGGAACCTTGCAGCCGTCGTTTATTCAAGGATACCAGGTTTATGTTCCTGATGGCATGAAATCGGAAATAGCTCAGCACGTAATACAGCTGATTCAAGAATATGAATGAATAATCAAAATATTTATACCGTTTTTTTGTGAAAAATGAAATAAAGTCAACACGCGATTAATATAAAGTAAATCATGTTGGTGTTGTCAGATTGTGCCATGAAAAATGAGTGCATTCGCACGCTGTATGAATTTGCGCACAATCCCATGAATTCATCGAAACAATGTTTGCGCGCCTTGCACTTTTGCGACGTGTTGAAAAAAAAAGACGTCGACTATGATGAAATTATTTTGACCAACATTGAGTTGTTGTATTATGTAGGTCGCGCATTGGAAAGCTGCGCCGATGCTCCTTACCCAGATTCTGAAGTACGCCGAGATGATATTAGATGTAGTTTAGCAAAAGTAGTGCCAGATTATCACCCACGACTGCGGTCTTATCCATCCGATGATAGTGGAGATGATGCTTTATAATCTTTTTTACTGAAAAATGAATATGTGTAACATGTGGTAAAGAATACATGGATAATAAAATATGCGAATATATAAATGAAGAGCCGCGCTCAACATAGACCCAAAAGAAGAAGAACAATGCGTTCTAAGCGAAACGGCGGATATGGGTGCGGCTGTGGGTCACAAGGCTGTCCCATTGCTCCATTTCCCATGAAATTGGGAGGAAAATGTAGCCGAACCAAGTGCAGATGCAATAAACGCGCCAAGTGCAGATGCTATAAACGCGCCAAATGCAGATGCTATAAACGCAGCACTAAACGTAGTGGTGGCGGCCATTTTTATCAGCAGGGAGCACCTGTGCCACCACCGTTTGTGGGCGAGCCATGGACGGCAACCCCCAACACGTGGCCAGGGTACGGAGCGTCCAATAACCACGGAAATCATTTTGCTCAAAACATGTATTACCAAGACCCAAAAATGATGATGAAACTGGGCGGTAAGCGCAAGCGTAGCAAAAAGAGAAGAAGAGGCGGTGCGTCGTTTCTTCAAAATGCGGCCAACAGTTATCGCGATTTAGAGTATAATTTCAAGTCGGCCTACAATGCGGCCAGCGGATACGAGCCGCCCGTGAATCCGCTCCCGTACAAGGACCAATTACAGCCTAGACAAAATTAATCAAGGTCATCATCTTTTTCCTCTGTGGAATCCATCATGTGGTTTGCCACATTTTGATTACCCTCTTCTTTTTTTTCATCCATTACATCTTTGTTAGCTGCAATTGATTCGTCGGCTTTTTCATCTATAGGTATTTCATCTATAGGTATTTCATCTATAGGTATTTCATCTATAGGTATTTCATCTATAGGTATTTCATCTACCGTGTGCGTTATATTTGGTTTCGAAGAAGTTTCTTGATTAATTTCGGGCGAAATAATCGTATCTATAGGCAAATCTTTTACATCAGGCGAAATAATCGTATCTATTTCTGCGGGGCGTTTTTGAGCAAACAAGAGGTCGTCATTGTCTTCTTTTTTCTTTTTTTGAGGGGCGGGTTTCACGAATTTCTTCCGTATGTTGTGCTGCTGCAAAAAATACATGAGCGAATGACGCACGGTCGCCACCGTGTTCATATACGTGCGGTATTTGAAACTCATCACGCTTGTGTGCGGACCAAACTGAAACGAGTGCCACCAATAGGCGGGGATAAACAGGATTTTGCCAGGCGTGAGGGCAATTTCCAGCGACTTGACGTCCGCGTTGGAATTATTGGTCCACATGTTGTGGGGCGTGCGAAACTCGAATAAATCGTAGTCGTAAATCGCGTCCAATTTGGACGTGTATTTTGGCGGCACCAGTTTGATATACACGATTCCTTTTGTACACAAATAATAATTTCGGTAGTTGAGGTCGAACCGCAAGGGAGTCGTGCAGCCCTCGGTGCCAAACAACACGTCGGTCTCGGTGCGACTGCACAACGACGGCCTCAACATGCGGTCGGATATATTTTTCAGGGCGCCCGTTTCGGCCAAAAAATCTCGGTTATTTTCGGAATAAAAACACTTGTTTAACAAAGTACCATTTCTAAGCGTAGCGGAACTAGAAGAAGTAAAAGACGAAGCAGCCATTAACTGCGTGGCGGCGGTTAAAGGCAGCGACGCGTATTCCTCGCCGTTTTCTTCTCGCACTTGAACCGAATATTGCGGATACCGTTCGTTTAGCGCATCGATATTTATTTTTTTAATAGCTGCATTCACCAGCTGGTCGTCCACGTGGTTAAACACGGTCGGCTGCCGCATGTTGCATATTTCCTCCATGCCTTCTTTGGTCGTCTCGTAGATTTCAAACAATTCTAAATCGTTGCTGGTTTTGAACTGAAACTGGATGTGGAGATAAAAGAATAAAATAATGCAAAATACGACGACGATTAAAATTGGCCGATTCATGTTTTACAGATACATGGATTATATTTTTGCGGATTTAACTTGTTTGTTAGATTGAATAAATAAAACCAATAATTACACATCAACATTACAATTAGCGTTGCACTTAGCGTTGCACTTAGCGTTGCACTTAGCGTTGCACTTAGTAAAGTCCATGATGGACGGAAACAGCGGGGCAATCGCTCGGGCGCATTCCACGGCAATCAACTGATGCTCCTTTTGCGTTCCCTCGGCGCTTCGCAGCTGGATGTAATGGATCCACGACCGCAGCGTGCCGTTCATGTATAATCGCGACATGGTGATTCCCTCGGGCAGCACGGCGCGCGCCTGCTCCTTGGCGATACCATTCGAGACCGCCCAGTCATAGGTGCTCTGGCACTGGTCGGCCACCTTTTTTTGCTCGTCGATCCACTGCTGCTGCAGGGGATGGTTGTGTTTATCCTCCAGGTCAATCGAGTTTTGGCGGTTTTTCTTGTCCTGCAGTCGCGCGTCCTTGTACTCGATGCCCAAGGCGACAGGCTCGGCGTACCGCTGCGAAAACTCTTGGAAAGAAAAGGAGCGGTGCCGCAGAATCTGGCGGCCAATGTCGCGCGTGGTATTAATCTCTAAACAGATGGACACCATCTCAAATGGCGACCAGTGGTTGTTTTTCATCAGATACTTGACCAGTTTTTGGTTGGTGGCCGTGTTCATCTGATTCGACGGGTTGGACACGCGGGCGCAGTAGCACACGGATTCCTCCAACTGCGAATGCGTTTCGCTGCCGCTACCACCGTCCTTACCCTGCGAGTGATTGACCAACTTGACCGACATTTTTCTTTTATTAATATATCATGTGAAATTTATTCATGTTGTTTTTTTATTTTTCGTTTTTTTATTTGTTAGACCGACCAAAAAAGAAAAAAGAAAAAGGTAAATAAAAGAATAATACTAAACAACAACAACAACAAGAAAGCATGGCGGGCGGGTTACTGAATTTAGTATCGACGGGCCAGGAAAATATTGTATTGAACGGAAACCCCACGAAAACCTTTTTTACCAGAACGTTTGCCCAATATACCAATTTCGGTCTGCAAAAGTTTCGCGTAGACTACGAGGGCGCCAAGACGCTCCGTCTCACGGAAGAGTCCACGTTTATGTTTAAGATTCCTCGGTACGCCGAGCTGCTCATGGACACGTACATTTCGGTGAATCTGCCGGACATATGGAGCCCCATTTTTCCGCCGCAGCCCACCGACGACAACTCGGGCAAGTGGGCGCCCTACGAGTTCCGATGGATTCAAAATCTGGGAGCCAAGATGGTCAAAGAGATTGCCATCACGTGCGGCAACTATACCCTGCAAAAATATTCGGGGGACTATTTGCTCGCCGAGGTCCAGCGGGACTTTTCCGACACCAAGCGCGCCCTGTTTGACCAAATGACGGGCAACACGTGCGAGCTCAACGACCCCGCCAACTGCCAAGACCGCGTAAACATGTATCCCAATGCGTTTTACACGAGCAATGTGGCGGGCGCCGAGCCGTCGATTCGCGGCCGCACGCTCTACATTCCGCTCAACAACTGGTTTGGATTAAAATCCCAGATGGCGTTTCCACTGGTGTCGCTGCAGTACAACGAGCTGCAAATGCACATTACTTTTCGCCCCGTGAATGAAATCTTTCAAATCCGCGACGTCATGGACCAAACCAACGATTTTCCGTACATTGCGCCCAATTTCAACACATACTACATGCAGTTTCACCGCTTCTTGCAGTCACCGCCAGACGTGGAGATCGGCATCAATTCGTATAGCGACACACGAACTAGTTGGAACGCGGATATTCACCTGAACTGCACGTATGGGTTTTTGTCCAACGACGAGCAGGATATATTTGCAAAAAAGAAGCAGAAATACCTGATAAAACAGGTCCATGAATCGGTGTTTCACAACGTCACGGGGGCGAACCGCGTGGAACTGGATGCCCTGGGAATGGTGTCGAGTTATCTGTTTTATCTGCAGCGGAGCGACGCCAATTTGCGCAACGAGTGGTCGAACTACACCAACTGGCCGTATAATTTTCTGCCGCACAACGTGGTGGCGGCGCCCGACACCAGTTCCATCGCGGTAAATGGTGGTAGCACCACAATAACGGGCATCGGGCCAGGCGTGGAACCAGACGGCACGCCGACTGGGCTTATGATTACGGGAGTATTGGCGCCAGACAACGTAAAGAATATCTTGGTGGATATGGGAATCTTGCTGGACGGCGAGTACCGCGAGAACATACAAGCAGCAGGCGTATACAATTACGTGGAAAAATACACGCGAACCCCTGGAAATGCCCCAGATGGATTGTATTCTTACAATTTTTGCCTGAATACGTCGCCGTACGACTTGCAGCCGTCGGGCGCCATCAACATGAGTCGGTTCAACACGATTGAATTCGAGTTTAATACCGTCATTCCAGCTCTGGACCCGCTGGCCCAAAGCATGAACATCTGCGACCCCGCGACGGGACTCGTGATTGGTGTGAATAAGCCGAGCTGGAGAATTTATGATTATAATTTTGACCTGCGCGTGTTTGAGGAGCGATATAATGTGATATATTTCATGGGCGGCAACGTCGGCATGATGTATGCCACGTAATAAGAAAAATAAAAATAAAAAAACATCATTGTAAAAAAATGAAGTATAAATCTTATAATCACCACAACATGAGATAAGGACAAGATACGAAAAATATGAACGCACTCGTCAACCACTTAACCGCTACGTGGATGAATTTGGGTAATCAGCAATTGTTTATTTCTACTGTAATTATGTGTAATATGATGAATTATTCCTGGTGTAAAAAGGAATACTCTAAAAGTAACAAGCGTTCTTACTTTGGCTGGAATAGCCAATTTAGACATTTCGTACAGTTTTATATTGAGGCCAGTATATTTAGTTATACACATGCCAATCTTCCAGAGTGTCTCAGACCGCTGAATTTATTTGGGCTAATGTATATAACCAATATACATAATTAAATATGGTAATGATTACAGTAACGAAATAAATGCTTTTTTGCCTTTACACCATGTAACGACGAAATCGAATAAGAAAAATAAAAATAATAAAATAAAAAATTGCAATAAATCAATGTTTATCGCGGGCGGGTATCACAAAACGGGGTCGGTATTATTCGAGGAAATATTGAAAAAATGCAATGAATTGCACGGCAATAAACTAACATATAATTTTTCCAATCATTTCGACCGTGTTCCAGACAAGATGGTGCACAACCACAGGGGAATCGTACTCGTACGAAATCCATACGAAATTATTTGCTCGGGGATGAGGTATCACCAGATTACTAATGAAAAATGGGTGCACGTGCACAGGCCAAAATGGAACACCACCTATCAAAAACAGTTGAAGAGTCTAAGTGAGGAGAACAAGTTGCTGTTTGAGATGAATCATTGCGCCAAAGATACGATTCATGCGATATACAACGACATGAAAAATAGAAATGCGAACAATACGGTTTTATTTATTCAGATTGAAGAGTTATACGACAAGGCCCATTTGCCCGACGTATGCAGAAGAATCGCACATCATTTGAATCATAATAATAGCGACCCTAACAATAATATAAAATGCGATAAATTATTGCAGGCGTTTCGGCAAAAATTAAAGGTGAATTTTCATCGAACGCAGGCGGTCAACGAATACACATATCCGAAATTATTCAAGGAACGGCATTATGCGGAATTCAAGGCCTTGTTTCCCGAGGATGTACTGCAAGTATTTGGATATGCCGCCATTTGAGTATGTTACTTACTGCTTATCCAGGTGCTCCATGGTAATGTTTAAATTATTCTTGGAAGATTGCAGCGTATTGAGCGCGTCCAGTCCAGCCAGCAATTCTTTGCCGCCGTCTAGTTTTAATTGCAGACATTGCTGCACCATGAGCATGCCAATGTATTCGTCCAAGTTAATCAGCGTGGTTTCGTATTCTTTTCTATATTTGGCAATGAGCAGGGTATCTTGCAATTCGACGGTTTTCGCCTTTATTTCGTCGGCATAACCAGCGGCCAGACCCGCTTCTCCGTTCCCCCCAGCGTTGGAAGACGCGGCAGCGGAAGTCAGTCCTTCCTTTTTGGTTCCAAGCATGGTGGCGAGAAAAATGACAAAAAAGAGCGCGATAATCAGCACAATAAAATCATTGTTTAGTCTCATCATGGTTGATGTATCCTTTTTAATTACAATTATTTTATTTAGGTAAAATAATTCAGAAAATTATTTCGAATGACCTAACAATATATTTTATTCCGTATCATGTATGCGTGATATTCTTCGTCTAAATATTGAATATCCTCTTGCAATACACGTATCTTTTTTTCCAAATACCGATATTCTACCATTTCCGCCTCGTCTTCATAATAAAGATGATATGGATGCCGATATGTTTGAAAATCGTTTTGCAGTTGTTTTAGTTTCGTTTCTTTCGCCAGTCTGATTTGTTTGTAATGGTTTACATGTCGTTGAATTTTATCAGAAATATTAGTATTATTCATTGGCTGTTGCTGCATATTGATGTAATCTGTTTATTTTGTTTATGATTATTTGTTATATTATTTCTTATATTTATAATTGGGAGGCATGTAATTTGTCACATATTCTACAATGGTAATTGGAGGCGGTGGTTGGATGCGGCAGCTTGAAACGGGGAGCAATATATCTGCGGGTTTTAAATCGATGGCTTTCAAATTCTTATTGTTGTTTTTATTTTTTGCAACAAGACGGTATACTGGAAATGTGACTCTGTTATGATTCATGGATGGCACATTAATATATACGAATTGCTGTTGCAAAGAATCCTGTTGGTAGCAAATAAACATTTTTTGGTTTGCAAATTGATGTGCCTCGGGTATAATAAGATTGGATATAAACATGGATGGGATTTTAAAATAATTCAGCAGCAGCCACATGTCAAACAGCACGGGGTAAAAGGTGTTGGTCAAAATAACGTCGCTCATTTGTTTCATCCCGCTTTTTACAAATTGAATTTCGGTTTTATTTTGTATTTCCTTCATTAATATTTGCATTATATTCTTCTTATAATCTGGAGTAATCATTAAAGATTCGTATAATCCAATCAACCTGTCCTTTACCATTTTCGTGGTAATGGTTTGCCCAAATAAAATATACACCAAATCCACGATTAGCCCGAGTCCACATCCTGGGTGCTGGTCATAGGGTATTTCCATATATTGGGAAGTGTCTTTAAAACATTGGGAGGCTAAAATATATGTGCTGCTAATGGGTTGAGATAGCGCATCACATGCGATGAATTCATTGACATTGTCGTCGTCGCTGTCTATTTGACCCGTTTTTTCAGCAGCCGCATCCATCAACGCCGCGTATGATTCTGGCGAACGATTATTTTGGTTGCCTGCATCGTCGTATGTATGTTTCAATATGTATGGATTTTGCACATTGTCCAACAGCGATTTGATATTTTTCAAATATTCGCGATTTTTATACAATAACTGCGATTCTAAAATTAGAATTTCATGCGGCTGCACCGCGTGCTCCAAGGTTTGAAACAACATAAATTGTTTTTTATTGAAAAACATGTGAGATATCTGTTTGAATCGTATCAATTCATCGGCCAATTTCGTGTAATATATTTGCTTGTTATCTCCCCTTGATAATAAATGCTCTTTGGGTAAAATAATTGCATTTGCATTTGCATTTGCATTTGCATTTGCATTTGCATTCTCGGAAATTAACTGAGCCGAGAGGTCGTCCATTTTGCTAAACTGAACGGCGGGATTTCCTATTTTTTCCAGCATATTTTTCACCGTTTCCAGTTGCGCGGTATAATAGGACAAAGAATCGGTGCATTGCCGATGAAGGTTTTCGTATGCGTCGCTCTTTAAAACCAAATCTCGCATGGTATTTTTGAAAAGGTTGTAAAATTTAGTATCGAGTGTTATGCGATTCATATAATTCACGCGTTCCTTGTCTTTTTCATCGGATAATTGCGTCTGTAAATTCACTTGATATATTTCGGCCACGTCTGGTCGTTCTTCTGTTAAAAAATGAGGCAAAAAGGGGGGGCTCTTGGGTTTGGAAAATGGCACAAACATGTTATAGCTGGAAATAAAAAGACCGATTGCCTTTTTTGATGTATCCACCACCTGAACAATATCCGAATAAGAAATGTTTTTTGTTAGGTCGTGGTAAAATGCAATGGATTTATCATATGGTTGGGGCGAAAGTTCGTTGATAAAAATCAATGGCGGATAGGATTCCATCGAATGCGGCGGCATTGCATTGGAATTGGGATAAAAAGACGATGCCGCACAAGGAATAAATCCGACAAAAGATGTCTTAGTCTTAGTGCCTGATGATGCGGCCATAACACCCACGATTTGTCCCACGAAATTCATGACCAATTCTTGCAACAAATAATTATTTTTTTGTAGTTGGTGCAATAATTCCGCAATGGGCTGCCGTTTTGCGTTGCCCGACGACACGCATTGATGTTGGAAGGTTGGTACGATGACTTGACGAATAATGTTTCTCATAAAAAGTATGCTGGTATCGAAATAAAAATATTTATACACATTTTGAATCATTTGTTTTTTCGAGATTATTTCTTTTTTATGGAGATACATGGGTTCAAAATAATGATTGTGCGACATGAGCATGAAATAGGTTGGTTTCTTGGCATCAAAGGCCGCGACATTGGAGGAATGGTTTGTGGGGCACACCAACCCGACTTGATTCAGGTCTTTGTCCATTTCTAAAATACATAAATTCATGCCTTCTTTAAAAAAATGAGCGTTTGGACTACATAAAATGTCCCATAAATAGGTGTAGTCCACGTGGCTTTCTGGGTCGACCAAATATTCTCGAAAATTTTCAAACGATTGCATGGCACGAATTACAAAATCATGAATTAACGGATTTGTTAGGTGAACCTTGGATAAAAGGACGGAATTATATTTCGTCACGACATCTCGCACCGATAAAGTTGCGCGATTTATTTTTTTGCCAAAAGAATTAAATACGGCAAATAAATTTCCATTTTGGGCCAGTAAAAAGTCATCCAATCGAACATGTTTTGCCAAATAGTCGCACATGTTGGGCACGCTCAAGACGTCGGACGATGCTTTCTGATAAAAAAGCATGTTTGCGACCGCGGCAATGAAAGATTTATTGGGAGAATTTTCCACACCATATCTCAACATGCAGTTGTAATTCAAGGAGGAATTAATGGTTGGGTTTTTTTCTTGGGTGCACACCGAGGTCACATTATTTAAAAATTCTTGCAACACGCTGGGCAAATATCCCCAGCGTTTATTGGGGAGGGGAACGCTGCTGTCCGACCCCAAGATATAAATATTGTCGGCCGCCTTTTGGAGAGTGTGGGCCAAGCTGTCTGCGATTTCCAGGGTTTTTTCTTTCCGCGTTTCTTCTTTTGTTTTTTCCATTCTTTCTTCCTTTTTATCCTCTTGTTCTCCTTGACATTCTTTCTTTTTTTCCATGTGTTTCTTTCCTATTTTTTTAAAGCAGCAAGGCGAGCAAAATCCGTTTTGCAACCTGCTCGAATTAAAGCCTGGAAACAACGTATCGTCCCCATACGGTAAATATACGTGTTTATTTCCCCGTTTTTTAATGTCGGTAAAGATGGCTTGTTTTACATCGGTTATCGCCCCGCATTTTCCCTGCCGAATATCTTCGTCGGATACGGGGCCTTCTTGCCCTTCCTTCATGCAATAATATTTGGGACAAGAAAAATATAATGCGTCGCCGTGTGCGTCGTTTCCGTATTGTAGCAAATCTTGCTGGGGATTTTTTATTTTTTTATTTTTTTCCAACACTTCTTTTTCCAGTTTTGTTAGGATGAGCGGCTCGTTGTTCTGACAGATGCGGGAGTATTTGTTTAATTTCAAATCCATTTTGGTGATGTTCTCTTTGAATAAATCGGGCATGATTCGTTTCATTTTGGTCACAAACGGGTTTCTGTCCCCCACGCTGCCTCCTCCTCCTTCACTTACAGTATCGCCGCCAAACATTTCCAAATCGTCCATCAAGTCATTTCCATCGTCGTCGTCGTCGTCGGAATCCCATGCGTCCGAATAAATATCGTCGTCGTCGTCCTCGTCCTCGTCCTTTTCCGCATCTTCGGACATGTCCGCAACGACCTCGTCCTTTTCCGCAACGACCTCGTCCTTTTCCGCAGCAGCCGCAGCATCCAACAATAGAAAATCCTGCGCTGCGGTGCCGCGACTCAGCTGGTAAAAAATCGCCTTGAAATATATTTTTAGGACATCCAAATAATAAACGCTGTTGATTTTTGTGATGCTCATTTTATTGTCCTCAAACACAATGGGAAATCCAACTCGCTTTAAATTCGATACTTTCGCATACATCATTTTGTTTCGCGCCGTTGCCCGAATTTTCACGTCGGTTTCATCCACGGGTTCTGGCTGAATTAACTCGGCAAGAATTGGATGATTTTTATTTGTATTTGTTTTGATTGCTTGGCGAATGGGTTTGTCGTAAAAGAGCGCATACGAGATGGCGTCCACGGTGACGTTGGATGCATACAGGGCGACTGCCGATTCAAAGGCGATGGAATAAAACGATTTCAGCAGCGGCTGAATTTCGGCTAAAATCGGCTGCAATGCGAGATCTACAATTTCCTTCACGTCGTCCGCGTCGATCAAAGAGGTGAATATTTCATATGGATAAGTGGAAGACACCGAGATGCTGCCGTCGGCGTAAATCTCGCACGAAAGGTAATAATGATTTCTTTTATATTTTAATTTGTGCACATAAATGGACAGGGATTTTTTTTGCCGCTGCATGATGAACGTGTTGATATTTTCTTTGGCTAAAAACGGAATCTTTTCGTTGTCGGTTGTGACGGCGGCGCTGTATAATTTATAGATGGACCCTTTTTCGGTATCGTCTTCCATGATGAATTCATTGTTGGGTTCTATTGCGCCCAAACTGCGAGAACTAGTTCGAGGGTTATATTTTATCAGCGGATGCTGCTCGGAGCTAACAAATTGCTTAAAAATGGTAAACAGCGGGAATTTCACCGTTTTGATGGGGTGCACTGTGACGCGAAATTGCTCAACACCAAAAGCAAACGGGTTCTTGTAATCGGCGGGATATTGCATACCGTATAATTCGTCGGCGATACGCATCGAACGGTGCAATTGTTGTATTTCGCGCGCTGTCGGTTCGGGCTTTTTTAGCAACGGAAAATACCACTTTTCTTTTGGTTCGGACAAGGTCCTTACCGCATCTTCGGACAATGCTTTTCCCACATCTTCGGACAAGAAATCGGACAAGAAATCGGACAAGGTGTTTATCCAAACACAATAAATCGTGTCATCAACAATGGTACCGTTCTCGGAAAACGTCTCAAAAAGCATGTAGGGATTTCGGTTCACGGGTTTGAGCATGATGCGGTCATCGTGGCGCCACTCTAAATAGGGGTCGGCGACGGCAAGGTGTTTTTTGGCGATTTTCATAAAGGTGCTGTGCTGTCCGATTTGCTTGGTAATCGTGGCGCGTGTCTTTGTTTCCTCTTTATTGATTGATTCCTTATCAATGGAATCTTTTAAAAAGACGCGCGACAGTAATGCTTCCATGGTAAATGCCTCGTTTTTATTAATGGATAAACCAAAGTTGGCCAGGAAATTGGAGGCGTAATCAAAGGAAATGTTGCGGGTGCGTCCGTCGTTGTCTGCAGAAATCATTTGCTTTAGTTTTTCCAAATACACGGTTTCTTTCGTGTGCCCAAACAAGTACAAGTCGTTGGATTTTAATCCAGTAATGTGGGGGAGTGAAACTCGGCTCGCAACCTGATCCAAAATCTTTTGCTTGATGATTTCCACCGTATCGTCTATATAAATAAACGTATCGGTGTAATAGACGTTTTTTTTATTTTCTTTTTCTTTTTTGTTAGATGTGGCACTACTTGGTCCATTAAATACCAAGGTGAAATCCACGTCGTCGCGGCTTTTACCAAGGAACTTGACTTGATATATACGCGACATGTTAGTCTGTTATATATTACGATAGTATTTTTTTAATTTGATTTCGAATAATAGAAAAAATATATTGGAATACTACTGAGTGATTCATCTTCCAATAGTTTGATAAAAATATGCAAACCAGGCACGTGTCCTAACAACTATACATGCAAACGAAAGACGAAAAGATGCGACCCAACAAAAACTAAAAAAAGACGAAACAAGAGCAAGAGCAAGAGCAAGAGCAAGAGCAAGAGCAAGAGCAAATAAATGCAAGCCAGGCAAGTGTCCCAAACATCAAGCATGTTCAAGAAAGACTAAAACATGCAGAAAACGAAAACGCGAAAAAAAGAGCAATTCAGTGAGCCCTTCTGTTAATAAAAGCCAGTCCATCAGTAAAAGTAAATCAAAAAGCAAGTCCATCGCAAAAAAAGCCAATGCAGTTGGCATGATTGTGTTTAAAAATCCATTGTACGTGGTTGGGGCGTGTTTGAGCGCGTGGACGCACAGGCAATTCATCCGCAAACTCGGCTTGAATATTCAGTTGATTGTCATGGTGGATGACGTCATATATCAGTACAAGGATGAACTGAGTAAATACTTTGACCGCGTAGAGTTAATCCAAATGAGAGAGATGAAATTGAATCCCGATTACAAGGTTATTCATAAATATTCCGAGTGGATGAAGAATTCCGTCACCAAATGGGAGATACTTCAATACGACGAGTACGCGAAAATTCTGTTTATCGATGTGGATATATTGCCCATTAAACCCGAGTTTTACAATGTGTTTAAAATGGACACGCCAGGTATCGTGGTGAAAGGAATGAACGAGCAACAGAACCAGGTAATACCACCCGAGACATTTTTGAATAATATATCGGTGGATCCGAGCGAGTATTACAATTTATCTTTGAAACTAAAAAACTCGCTGGACGCTGGCTTTGTGCTGTTTACACCAGATAAAACGCTGTACGACGAATATTTCAAGTTTCTCAAGGTGTGCGAAGGAACGGCGGGATATATATCGTCATACCACTCTAGCGTGGACGAAACTACGCTGCTGCTCTTTTTCGTAGTGTATAAACAGATGCCCGTGCACCACATTCCGTACGATTATGCGGCGATTCCGTGGGAAAAATTCGCCTATAATAAAGCCAATGTCAAGGGCGTGAATTTCCTGTCCATGGTGAAACCGTGGGTAAAAGTGCCGATGATTCAGTGGGCCGACGAAAACATCTGGCACGACATTGCTAGAAAAGCGTTTGTCCACAATACCGTGTTGCAACGGCTGCATGCCAAGTATCTAATAGAATATCTATACACGTTTTACCACACTTGGAAAAAGAATATTCACAAGGGCAACTCGCCGTACAACATGGAATGCGTCAAGTCTAACAAACTGAAATATAAAACATTTCGGTTGTTTGACTACTTGAAACGGGTTCATCAAGAACGGCTGTCGCCGCAGCAGATTAATTATATCCTGGCAGAAAATGCAAAAATACACGCCGAAATGAATAAGAAATTGCTGATTTCTTTCACCGAATTGGACAAGCTTTGACTAACTTGATTTTTAAGAATCCATGTTTTCGTAAAACGCTTCTTGGCCGCGTAGATGGGAAAATACACCAAGATCCCAAATGGATTGACCGCGTCATGGCCAAATACGAGCGTAAAGGCCCTGCGAACATATCGTATCCTATTGCTCCTTTAACCGATGATGAAAAATAATCAAAGGTAACCCAGCTGCTGTTCATATTTAGGAAATAAATTCTTGTTTTTGACCACCTTGTGTTTGGGGATAGCGTGCGGTTTTATTTTTTTGGGATCGAATGTTTTCGCGGTTTTAATGGCTTTATAGGTGTGAATGTTGAGCGGATATGGCACTCCATCCTTGATTTCGAGGTTGCCCGCGGCCTTGATGCGGTCCATGGTGGCGTCAAAATGGTTCATCAGGTCTTCGTATTTGATGAGGAGATAGTGTTTTACCTTTTTAGGCATATCTTCCACCAAGAATCGGAGTTTGGTGTGCCGCATTTCGAAAATATTCTTGTAGCGGTGTTTGGTGTAGAGATGTACGTCGGGAATTATAACGCCCAATTCGTCGCTCGGCAACGAGTAAAAGGCCCCGTTTAAAAATCGATAGGCGTTGTGGTTGTGGTTGTTTCGTTGGGCCACGATATTATTTTTCAGGCTCGAGGGAAGAGGTTTAGGGCATAAATGCGGGGGCAAGTGATGCAGGTGCCGATAGAACGAATTGAGCCATTCCGTGGGATCGCGGACAATGCCGACAAACAGCGTGTCGTCTGCGTCTGCTCCCGACAAATCATTAAAGCCGAAAAAATGCTTTCGGCCGAATTCCCAGGTGACGGTCGCGTTAAAATTGCGGGTGATGAGCCCCTCCAAATAATTGGTCCCACTACATCGTTCGCCGTAAATCGTAAATTTATTGACCATTTAATATATAAGGATATTTAATTTATTTTACAATGGAAGAAAAATAAATTAAATATCCTTATATATTAATTATGACCAGATACGCCAAGACATCCACGGGAAAGTACAAAATTAAGGGAAATGTGTACCCCAAGTTAGTCGGAAGTAGGGCCCAGGTGTGGCACGGGACCGCGTATAAAACCACGGGCGATTTAACCAAGCACAATTTGATGAAAAAATCCAAGAACGGCCGCATCATCTCTAGCAAAAAGCACAAGTCCGCCAAGCGCGACAACCGCCTGGTGAAGCACGGATATGGTGCTCAAAAGGGCAAGTTTGGCATGGTTCGTTTGTCTAAAGGCAGACGTACCAAGAGACGCCGTGGTGGCTTCAACATTGGTACATTGAATCCCGCGCCTGTTAGCGGCATGGCCGACGATTCCATGAGCACGGATGCCCTGCAGTTAGAGGCGGGCATGGCTGGAGGCCGTCGTCGTCGTCGTCGCAGCAGCCGTCGGCGTAGTCGTGGTGGTAAGAGACGCCGCACCCGTCGTACCCGTCGGCGTCGTGGTGGTAAGAGACGTCGTCGTAGCAGTCGCAGAGGTGGCTTTAGCATTGGAACACTGAATCCCGCGCCCGTGAGCGGCATGGCCGACAATTCCATGAGCACGGATGCGTTGCAGCTGGAAGCGGGCATGGCTGGAGGTAAGAGACGCAGACGCAGCAGCAGCAGACGCAAGCGTAGAGGTGGTCGCAAGAGCCGTCGCAGCAGCAGACGTAGACGCCGTTAAATGATTGTAGCGGCATCAATAACTAACAAATAATTTAATATTACATTATTTTTGAAATAATATAACAATAGTATAATACTTTGATGCCTTATTCGAGCAATCCCAACAGCATGACGGGTGGTCCGTTTGGCACGACCGCGGCCACCACCAATACGGGTTTTTTCACCGACAATACCAATCCGTCGTCCGTAAACTGCAATGCGTTACCCGAACCGTCTTCCAACGTGGTCGCTGCAAGCGGGAAATGGGCTGGAGGCCGACGTAGTACCAAAAGACGCAAAACTAGACGTAAAAAGAATACCAAACGACGTCGTTCTCGTAAGCATAGACGGTCTGGAAAAAAACGTATCCTAAGAAGGCGTCGCACTAAACGTGGCGGAACAACTAACAATGTTCCGAATACCCCGAGCTATGCGACGGGGACCGCGTTGCCCTATAATTTGTCTGCCTTGGCCAACCCAGTGCCGTATTGGAAATTGGACAATAATACCAACTGTGCGGATAATTACAATCATTTCACGGGCGGCAAAAGGCGAAAGAAGCGTAAAACGCGCAGCAAGCATAGCAAAAAGCGTGTAAGGCATGTTCTAGGAAATTGGTATTTTCCAAAAAAAAGAAGCAAAAAGCGTAAAGGTAGACGCGGTGGCTGAGGCCCCGCCGTGGATGTCGTCGCAACGACGGGAATGACGGGCGGATGAGGCTCGCACCCCCAAATGTAACATGTAACACGTAACAAACAAAAACCAAAAAAAGCAAACGCAATAATGGATGACGAGGCCTTAAAAATAAAAAAATGTTGCCTCCGATAATTATGGCAAATTGTCTTTATATCATTTTTGCAATTTTCGAATCGTTTTTGGCCGAATTACAAAAAAAATGATTTAGAAAAAACACACCATATATAGTCAATAGTATAAGATAATGGCCGACACGATTCTCAACGCTTCCCACTTTGACCTTGGCCTCGTGTCTTATGGCACCAAGAAGGTGAATGACCGCGGTGGGTGGAACATGAACATTATGAACAAGAGCATCCGTTCTGGTCTGCGTTTGTCCACGCCCATGATGCTTACTTGGGGCGCGAGCGATTATACGGACCCAGACACTGGTGAGAGCGACGGCAAGTACAGCATGGCTCTCCAGTTTCCCGAGGAGGAGTATTCTAATCCCGAGTGCGAGGCGTTTTTGGAGAATATGGTTGCGCTGGACCAGAAGATTAAGGACGACGCCCTGGCCAAGTCCAAGGATTGGTTCGGCAAAGACCACAAGGTTCCAGAGGTCATTGATGCCCTGTATTCGCCCATGCTCAAGTATCCGCACATCAAGGGAACCAAGGAGCCCGATTATAGCAGAAAGCCGACGCTGAAGCTAAAGATTCCTTGCTGGAAGGACGCGTTTAATGTCGAGGTGTATGACGAGGAGAGCCAGGCACTGTTTCCCAATTCGGAAACCAACCCTGCCACTTGCAAGGACCAAATTAAGACGTATTTAGCACGAACCAACGTGATGTGCATCATTCAGTGCGGTGGCGTCTGGTATGCGAATGGCAAGTTTGGCGTGACCTGGAAGCTGATGCAGGCGGTGATTCAGAAGCCGCGCGAGATTGTCCAGGGTAAGTGTTTGATTAACTTGGGCGCGAGCGACAAGGCCAAGTTTGCGGCACAGCCTGCTGCCGATGCCGAGAACGAGGATGCGGGCAACGACAATGTGGGAATGGAGGTGGTGCCCGATTCCGAGAATGAGGATGAGGATTCAGTTGCACCAGAAGAGGCAGCGGCGCCTGCCGAGGAAGTAGTGGCACCTGAGCCTGTGCCTGTACCCGACCCCGTGCCTGTCGCAGCGGAGAAGAAAGTGGTTCGCAGAACTAGAACTACAAAGGCGTAATAAACGTAAATAATATAAATATAAATAACATAAAAATCAAAGACTAAATCTAAATCTAAACCTAAATAAAAAATAATTGAATCAACTATTTTTTCGTCAACCTGCATTTATTTACCTTTCAAATCATCCAGCACGTTTTTGTACATGTTGCTCGTGTTGGTAATGTGTCCCGCCAAGATGGACGATTCGTACATGTGTTTTAGCACGTCGTCTGGGGCGACCGATCCGCACCGAATGATGCCTTTTTTAAGCAGGTCGTGTTTGATATCGTGGATTTTCGCATTCTGGATTTCCTTTTTGGCCTGGATAATATCCTTTCGGGTTTTCGCATTTTTCACCAAGACCCCCACATTATGCTTGGTCCTGCCGAGTGCCACCTTGCGCTTGCGAATGATTTTCACCGCGTTTGGCTCTCTATCTGTACTAATATTTAATGTCCCGTTCATTGTCGTCGCAACGCTGAGTGAGGGTCGATGTTTTTGCGTTTGATTTACCCAGTCGCGATACAAAGGCTTGGTGCCGCCTTTTAAATTGCTAAACGGAGGAGGGTCTTGAATATTACCATTACCTGTAGATAAGGGCATGTGTTTCATGGTTTTGTTCAAGTTGGCTTTTTCTGGATTAATTTTGGACAAGTATTGCATGGCATCGGTAAGGTGGTTGGTGGGCGGATTTACTGGAGTGGCCATTGCGTTGGAAAAAGTAGCCATCGCATTGACGGGGGCAAAGGTCGTTGGTTTCGCGGCGTTTATTTTCTTCAGAGCCGCGTCGCTGTGGATTTTCTCGATGCCGCCCATTTCATCTGCTTTGTGCGACTGAATACGCTGCACTAGATTATTTTTAATGGTGTTGACGGTTTTGTTGGATAGGTGGGGCTCTTTTTTCTTGCGCGTGCTAGCGCGTCTTTTCTTGGCCTTGAAGAAATCGGCGGAAAATTGAATTTGTTTCACGTTGTCCTTGTCATTTTTTTCGCTCATTCTTTTATTTGTTTTGTTCGCTTCAATATATTATACCAGAGTAAATTTTGGAAAAATAACCAATAATACATAAAATGTTGCTTTATAATAAATGGTGAAACGGAGTACCAAGGTGAAACGGAGTACCAAGGTGAAACGGAGTACCAAGGTGAAACGGAGTACCAAGGTGAAACGGAGTACCAAGGTGAAACGGAGTACCAAGGTGAAACGGAGTACCAAG
>Ga0233410_10000004_pt1 | contig 117926 bp, 102 predicted proteins | sample Na_anoxic_1_MG_FD_179869 | JGI IMG/M metagenome (GOLD analysis project Ga0233410, IMG submission 179869) | Seawater microbial communities from Saanich Inlet, British Columbia, Canada - Na_anoxic_1_MG | ecosystem: Environmental > Aquatic > Marine > Inlet | place: Canada: British Columbia...
CATCAACACCCGTTATTATTTCCATTTTCTCTTTGAAAATATTTTCAATATCTGCGGTATTAATAAGATTTCCATTATCATCTTCAGCATTTAAAGCATTCCTTAATGTTTCAACTGTACCTGTTACATCTTGACCCCCAATATTAAGAGTCCATTGATGAGATGGTCTACCATCTACCAAGTCACCATTGGGGTTTTGTAATACCAGTGCGTCTAATATATTATTAACCTTATTTCCTTTTATTTCAGAAATAGCTTTTTCATAATCAATAGTAGTTTGCAAAGGTATATCCGTATTGGCATCAATGACACCATCTTCATCCGTTGTAAACTCATTTGTATATGCGCCCCCATACTCAGTAGTAAATGCATTAGCTGCAGCATATAGAGGATCATCAGGATTAAACAACTCACCTTTATCTTTAGCTAAAGCCCTTGCATCAGCATTCTTTTGTGCTTGAAGAATCATATTATTCTCATGTCTTGCCAATATCTTAGCCATATCCATTTTGAACTTTCTTTGTTCAGTCATCATTGGATTTAACCTCATAACACTTTTAGAATCTCTTTTACTAAATAATTCTGCTTCAGCTCTCATGTCACCATCTAAATTAGTTAACATTAATAATTGATAAGCTGTACTTAATTGAGTATTTAAATCTCCTGACGGGGCTTCTATGATAGTGTTAATTTTTTGACTAGCCTCCATTTCCATTTTAGTTTGCTCATAAACACCCAACTGTTCTTTTCTCAATTTATCATCATCAGATCCTGGAATAATACCAATATTCTCTTCATAATTTGACCACCGCACATTTACATTTTCTAGTTCAGCAAGTCTAGAAATTTCTTCAGATAATATAATTGCATTATTTTTAGCAATTCTTTGTATAGTCTCTTGTGCCCAGATGGCTTGTCCTTCTTCCACAGTATTAAACTTACCAGCTTTGATACCTTCTGCAGCAAAATCTCTTCCTAGTACATATGCTTGTGTATCATAAGAAGCTCTAACTCTAGGGTCATTTGCTAATTGCTTTCTTAAGATCTGTAACGCAGGCCCCTCAACCAATGATCCATTTTTTTGTGTTACAATCCAATCCGGATTAACACTCCCATCTATATTATACATAGGAACATCTTTTTCAATCTTCAATGGCGGCTCTAGACCACCTAATATTTCATTAGATAATTCATGTAAATTTGCTTTTGGAATATATTTTTCTAATGGAGAATTTATTGCCTCATCTGCAGACATGTTTATAAAATCTTCCATATCGTATTGCAATTTAGCAACACCATCTCTCCAATACATACTTCTAACTAAGTGATCGGGAGATGTTTCTAATCTTTTAGCGTGGGCCATTTCTGCTCTATAGTTAGCAGTTTTAACCATATCTTTAACAATAACTTTATTCTCAAAGAAAGGAGCAAATACTGCTTTAGCTGATTGTGCATTTTGAGCTAATGATAAATCCATACTTGCAATCTTCTCTAAAGAGGGTGCTAAATTGTTTACATATTGTTCTCTTTGCTCATTAGTATCTTCTCTTGATAAATCTGCATATACAACTTTATTGTAGACATCGTTAGTTGCCTGCCAATTTGTATTATACTTGTCTTGTCTAACATCAAGAACCGCAGACAAAAACTTATAGTCTGGTGTAAACGGTTTAATGTCTGGTAGATATGTTTCTGATCCTGGTACGTATGTTGCCATAATGTAAAATTACTAAAATTTATTAAGTTTAACTAGGTAAGTGTTAACACTTTTAAGGTTTACCCTCCCATCTTACCTGTATAGAATGGAACTACCATCCGTTTTATTTCTTTTCCTTTTTTTGCCGCTTGTGTTGGATACCGAGGTATTCCTCCAATTCTATCTACTTCACGTTGAAGATTTGTATCACTTGAATTATTTTGGGTTCCATTTACTTCATTATTATATGCTTCCCACATATCTTTATTAAACTCTACACCAGGAGTTTTTCTTTGAAATTCAGCCAAGTTATCAAACCATGCTTCTGACCTATCCGGTTGAGTGCCAACTTTATTTAATGCATTTGGATTTGTTATGTTTATCATTCCCCCTGATAGAGGATCAATTGCAAAGTTATCGTAAGTAGTGTTTAAGTTGTATGTATCAGCTCTATTAGTATCAGCTGTATTCCATAAGTCAGCATTTTTATTAACTTTCCAATTTCTAAAATTGTCTGCAGCTTGTAATACTTTTTGAGTATTGTCATAAACACCCGTTTGTCTTTTTGCATTCTCTGCATTAACTGCCATGTCATACTGTGCTTGCATAGCCCCATACTGATTCGCAATTCCAACATTATTTGTGTTAGTTCTATTTTGAACTTTAGCATTTGCATCCATTGCTTGACCTTGAATTAATGAATTAGCTACAGCTTGAGGTCCACCTACAGCTCCGAGTGCATTGGCCATAGTACTTGCAGATGCATTGTTTGCATTAACAGCTCCTCTCCAATCATCAAATGTAGGAGCTAATTGAATTCTTTCAGCATCTGGAGCCCATGGTAAATACAGATTATCATCTATTTGACCCAAAGCTGCAAGGCTCCTTAAATCTTGCCTCCAATATTCTGGGTTTGGTCTAGAAATTTCTTCTGGGGGAATGGTGGGTATAATTTCAGGTGGTGGTGGTGGATTATCAAATGAATCACTATCAGAAAAGTATTCTCTTTTAGTAAGTTTGGGGGCATTAAAAGTATGTAAACCATACATACCATCAAAACCATACCCGCCATCAGCTGGAGTTCCATCTGCATTGTTTTCTATAAACCATGGCACATAAGTTATTCCTGCAGCTTCAGCGTCTAATTTTCTTTGTGCAGCAATATTTTTTTGAAATGCCAATGCTTGTTCATATGGCATATCCCAATCCCATTCATTCCCAGAGTCTGTTTCATACTGATCCATTTGAGGACCCCACCTTCTTCGTAAGTCTGCTCTTCCTTCTTCTGATTGTATATCAGCTGATCCATATGCGGTATTTCTACTATCAATAGAATTTTGAAGTGTGGGTCTGGTACCATCAGAAAATAAACCTTTATCATTAAAATAATCTTGATTTTCACTAAGAGCTCTGTTTTGTTCTGCAAGATCGTCACCGGTAATATTTACTGATCCAGAACCTTGTAGCTCTGAAGCTTGTCTTCTTTCTATATCAACTCTGGGAGCATCTCTAGTTTCTGTTATAGTTACTGTAGTTCGTCCATTAGCATCAACAGTTGTTGAAAGTTCATGTCCACCAGCATCTAGTTTTTCTTGCCATACCTCCCACTTAGCTGGATCAATACCTGGATTACCATATCTTGTACTAGGTTCATCAATTATTTCTGTATCTACTACAGCAGGCTCAGTTGTTGCCTGTGTAGATTGTACTTGATATACTTCAGGTACGGGGGCACCATTTTTAGCAGCTCTTGCCATTTGCACAGCCTCTGATTTAGTCAGAGATGGAGCACCACTTTCAAATACCCAAACTTCATTTGCTTCATCATATGTTGGATCTTCAACACCTTCTGGCCAAGACTGACCCATCCTTGTAGCATATTCTGATCCTGTCTCATTACCTCGTTGAGCTTGTTTTAATCTTCTTTCACCACCAAATCTAGCCATTGCTTGTTCTTGCATGGCCATTTCTTGATTCATTTGTTGTGGCTGTTGCATTGGTTGCTGCTGACCTTGTTGCTCTTGCTGTTCCATTTGAGCCATCATTTCCTGAAGCATCATTAGCTCTTGTTGCTTTTCAGGAGGCAATGCTGCAATAGCATTCATTTGAGCTTGTTCTCTTGTTATCTCCTCCATCTTTGCAGTAAATTCAATAGGATCTATTCCTTGTTGAACTAAGTAAGGGTGTGCTGCAAGTGGTACACCTTCTTCAAATTTCTTTTTTGATTCTTGTCCAAAAGCAACTTTAGAAAGATTCATCATATTCTTTTTAAGCATTAATTCAGCTGTAGTAGACTGTATCTTATCTGCATATGGAGATTCTAAATTAGCATAGTATTTATTTAACTCATACTTCTTAGATAATTTTGCAGGAGTCATTTTCTTTTTAGTACTAATACCAAACTCTGCTAATTCATCTTTATTGAATTTCATTTTATTTGTATCAGAATAAATAAAGGATTGTTCTGGTAAGAACATGGGAACACCACCACTAGAATGTCTAGGTCCTTTAATATCATACAAACCAAACATACCATCATTGGTCAAATCTGTTAATACAGTTTCTCCACCTTCTGCTTCTATATTTGCATTATCTCTAGGTACACTTGATAGACTATATCTTACATCTTTATCATCTGTATTATTAAAATTAGTATTTCTATAATACTCTTGAGGAGTTGTTACTAAACCATAGTTTGCTTGATCACCCGTGCTTAAATCACCACCATCTCTCATAAATTTATCTTCAACAACTTTACCATTGTCTAATTTAAATCCCGCAGGTAATTTATTTATTTTAATTTTTGCCATAATTATAGTATTTCAATATCAGCTCCCGCTGCAATTAATTTTGCTAATGTAGTAGAGTCAACATCTACTGTATCTCCATTGTTTATCTCCATTCCTTGCTTAGCTATACCCATATTAGTTCTTACAGTTCTTTGTCCTTCACTACCAAAGGTGCCTGTATTAACATCCCAAGCACCCCTTTTCATAAAAGGATCTTCATTAGTGCCATATATTTCATCTGCCACTAAGTTATGTCTATTTTCTGCCTTAGCATCCGCATAGGCTTTATCTTCAAAATAATTATTAGCTACCCCAGCTATTTTTACTGCATCATCACTTACATTCTTATAAATTTCCATCCCTCTACTATCCATAAATCTATTATAACCACCTTCAAGTTTATTTTTTCTATCTACCACGGGCTCACTATAAGAAGGGGGTCCTTGCTGATTAGAACCATCGTAGTTCTCCAAAGTGGATATCAAGTTTGAAACTTGAGGTCCATCAACTTTTTCTGCACCTTCTGGAATAGCACCTGTACTACTCAATTTATTTAACTGATCACCAAAGGAGGGTGTTTGTATATTTGATGGAGGGGGTGTAGGTAACCCAAAATCTTGGTTTACATTAAACATACCACTTGCATTATTTATTCCATTTCCTCTAGGAGTGGGATCATAAACAATATCTTCTGAGGCATTAATATTATGTAAACCATACATATCATCATCGTTTTCTGTAAAGTATGGCACATATTGCTCTGTAGATTCTTGAGTTTGTTCCCATGGTTCTCCTGTTGCTGGATTAATAGGACCTTCTATATTTTGATTATTATCACCAACATTATATGGATCAGGAAACATTGCCTCCCAGTCTCCACCTCCTGCTTGTGCTTGTGGTAAAAAGCCACCATATTTTCCAGCAACTAATGTTTTAGCACCTGCTTTACCAACTTGTTCAACACCTTCTTTAATACCTTTCTTAAAGATATTTTTTAATATTCCTGCACCAACATAAGTTGAAGGATCTGTAACTATATTTGCTCCAAGAGCAAGCCAAGGATTTTCAACTAAAGGATTTCCCTCAGCATCTTCAAGTGCGGCCAAATTCTTCATCTCACCATCATTCATGTTCTTAAAAGAAAAATCACCCTTCATGCCAGGCATAGCATCAGTAAAATTAAATTCACCATCCCCTCTTCCAGTATACCACTCACCTGCTTCGGCAACTAGTGCGCCAGGTATACTTAGAGCATCCAGTGCATTTGAAGTATTAGTAATAGGATCTGCATTAATCATTTTAAGAGCGGGCCTAACATTTTCATTATAATAATTTGCAGCACCGCTAACTCCAGATTTTAAACTATTCCACGCACTACTAACAGGACCTGATCCATTACCTTCTTGTGCTTTAGGTACACCACCATATCTAAATTCATCATCCCCAATAGAATTATATATCTCTTGTAGTTGACTTTGAGATTTACCTTGAAAATTAGATGCATTTTGAGCATACCAAGATCTAAAAGAAGGTCTTGCAATTGGAGTCGTATTAGCTTGTGGCGCTCTTGGTCCTGATTGTGCTGATGTTGGCCCACCGATTAATTCTGCAGAACCCAAACGATCAACTGTATTAGGAATCCCATCCCCATCAATATCTGGATTATAAGGATTTTGGTTAAAATCCATAATGCGGTCAATAGGGTTATCCTGGTAATCTTTATACATACCGGCTTCTGGTTGACCAGTGAAACCTGTGGGTATCATGGAATCACTGACTTTATTTCTCCCCATCATGGTGTCATGGTAATATGGATTGATGGCACCCGGTGCATAAGATGATGCATTACCTTGCTCATCAATACCTAATGTAGTTCCTTCAGGATCATCTTGAGTACCAAGGATTAAGTCTTTTGTATCACCATCTGCATACTCATTAAAGTAATTTAAATTTTCTCCAAATTCATATGTAGAATTGGCATCTTTTTTACCTATACCTAAAAAGCCTTTTCTTTCTCCATATCTATCTTCACTCAATGGTCTACTAGATATTAGAGTATCATATTCTCCAGTTTCAACATTGAAATTAGCTCTAGAATTTTCATTTACATCATCTGTAAATGTTTGTAAATCTCTTAGAGTCCCATTATTCTTTGAAGCATTAAACAAATCTAAATTATCAAAAGCATACGTGTTAGGGTCATTCTCGTCTATTGTAACATCATAGTTATAATAGTCACCTTTTCCTTCTTTTCTATTTGCACGTCTTGTTTTTCTGTTAGTTATTGTTCCATCTTCGCCCAAAGTTCTATTGGCAATGTTCCCTACAACTGACGCAACTTGTCCTAGATTAAAATTCTTTTTTGTTTCAAAGGCAAGTGGGTTTGCATAGTTAGGAGATGATGTAAGTACATCATCTTTTTTAACTACACCTGTGGTATTAAAGAAATTCTGCGCTTCTGTTAATTCAGTTCCGCTTTGTGCTTTATGAACATACCCCATCTCTTTTAACTTGAGATGTTGATCATATGTATTAGCCTTTCGTGATTTATTACCTTTATGCATTTCATGAGGTATAAACTCACCGCCATCTTCTCTTTTCCAACCTGCTGCATTTTTAGCAAAGTTTGCCATTTTAACTACAGATGTTGAATAAGCATCAGGATTAGACATTACTTTTCTAGCAGCTTCAAGAACACTCATACCACGTGCTTTAGCCCATCTAGTAAACTTACCTTTATTTTCAGGTTTAATTTCTATACCCGACTTTGCCATAAGATTTTGTGACATTGCATCTTGTTGTGCAACCATGGCTTGTTCTTGCTGTGCTTCTGCTTCTTGTGCTTCAATCTCCAATGATTGATTTCTAGCAATCTCTTGCGGATCTCTTGTTTGTTCTTCAGTAGATGCGGGAGGTGGAGGTTGAGATTGTTTTTGAACTTCTTCAAATAAAGCCATCACATCTTCTTGTTGATACCCGGCTGTCATAAACGCTTGTGCAATAATTTGTTCATCAACTTGTTGTTCAACTAACCCCGCAACTATACTCACTGGGTCATCTCCATTATTGATGGAGTTAAAGATAAACTCTGTAATTTGTTGAATAGCCGGGTCAACAGTTTGATTCTGCGCCTGTCCACCCATTTGTTTTAAACTTATTTTGTTTACTTTCACAACAATGATTTTATATTATTAATATACAAATAAATCAAGAGATTTACTAATTTTTAAGGTTTAAGCTTACCCCACAAGATGTGACATAATATAGTTAGACGGGGACATACCTAAAGCTTTGGCTTCTTTATAATGCCTTCTATTTAGTTTATCAAAAACTTTTTCAGAAGACTTATCTCTTGGTGTGTTATTATAATCGCCATTAACATAATTTTTAAATACACCATATTCTCCACCTTTAGCTAATACTGGAGGTGTGTTACTATTTGTAATATTTGTTGCTAAAAGCATATCATTATATTCATCTGATCCTCCATATACTTCAGTTATGTATCTATTAGTTTTAGATATATATTTTTCAGAAGGTGTTTCATATCCTAATACTAATGCAGCATCATACAAACTCTCTCCTCCTGGTATTCGCGAATAGTTAGTAGATGATATATCAGCCATACTACCTTCGTATAGTTCTCTAAGAGCAGCTAGCTCTTCTTCACTATTTCGTGTATTTTCATCATTTCGTCCTGTTGTTAATAATTTGCTTACCCCTTGATTATAGGAAAGCAAAGTCATATTTCTGACATCTTCTTCAGCTAATCCTAATGTTGGATATTGTTGAGCATAGTTTTTAAATAATTCATAATTTTTAACCAGCATATAACTAACTGCATCCACTGCTTTATTATCATCAGCTAGATCAGCTGGAGAATTTATTTCAAAATAATTTCGTGCAAAATTATCTAATGAATTGTATTTTGTTTTACCTACACCAAGTGAAATATCTGCATCTTTTGTATTTTCCCACATATGCGCTAATGCTCTAGTTACACTTAAATCATCGCGTGTTCTAGGAGCATTTATACCACCTCCTGTTTCAACACCCGTGATGCCAAATATTGCAGCATTTAACCATTCTTGATCAATACTAGAATTTAATATTTCAGGGATATGCTTAGAATTATAATTTGCTCTTTGCATTATATTACTCACTATTTTTCTTTCTTCATCTGTTAAAGATCTTTCTATTTTGTTTTCAAAATTATCTATAAGTGCTGAGTCAGTTTGAGAAAGTGCAATATCATCTGGATCTATTTGTTCAGCATAAGTAGCAGTAAGCTTAATATTTTCATTAGGTCTAGATATCCAAGCCGTAGCTACTTCGTTATATGGTACATTTCTTATAGTACCGCCAACATTATGAGTAATTATTGGAGTACCATTTTCATCAATACTTGATACGAACCCAGAATGGGTGTTATGTGTTTCTGAATTTAATGTTTCTAAGTGATGATCTGACCCTGGCCAATATATACCCACTATATCACCCACTTTATAATTTGATGCTGTTGTTTGGTGCTTTCTTTTTGCTTTAGCAGTTAGGTTTTTAAGCTCAGATATAGAAGTATTTTCATCAACATTGTCAAATAAAGAATCATCATATATATTAAATTGTACGGCACTATTTCCTACATGCTTCATGCTTTCTAATAAATCCCAAGCATCTTTATATTTAACCCCTATTGCCTCTGTTTCTATATCATTTAATTCTAATATTTGACACATACCAGCTGCACAACGTTCATCTTCTAATGTAGTGGGAATTGTATCAAAGATTAAACCCTCAACATCCTCTTCTTCTTCGGCTTTTGATGTATTATAATCTAACAATGCCATTTTTGTACGTTCACCAAACTTACCATCTATATTGCTTTTACCAGCCTCAGTTATTTCAGGTAAGAAACCTTTTTCTATAAGTTTGGTTTGAATAGCTTTAACTTCAGTATATGTTTCAGGATTATACTTTTTATCATATCTAGATATAGCGCTTTCTTCTAATCCTGCATCTGCTATCATTGATGAATATGCATCATGAGTCCTTTGCCCATATATACCATCTGCACCTGTTGGTCCTATATCATATCCTCTTTCTAATAAGTCCCCCTGCATCAATTGTACATCTTCAGCACTTCGTTCAGTAAAATCTTCAAAACCTCTTTCATAATTTTGACCACGTTGATTAGCATTTGTAACAAATCCTGCTATTTGATTGGGGTCTATATATTCTTGATCTATTAACTCTTGATCCCTTTGATCTTGTTCATAATTAAAATTTAACTCTTGATGGAAAGCCTCCAGATCTTCGGGAGATAAATCATTTATGTCTCGGCCAAGATGATCAGTAAGTATGGGTGAATTTAAATTAGTTCCATCCTGAATGCTGATTATAGGTGGTTGCAACAAATTTATATCAAGCGGGGAAAGTTGTGTTATATCAACCTCTTCTTCTACTATATCTGCATCATTATCTGTATCTGGGTCAACTGGCACACCATAAGGAAAAGGATAAGGATTTGGATCATTGCCGCTTTCATAGCCACCATCAAATGGATAAAATTCTGAACCATCCTGAGCTTTAGGTAATGAGCCACCGTAACGTTTTTTAAAAGATTTATAACCCCCTGTAATTCCCTTCTTCTTTGCTTCATCTACACTTTCTTGAAAGCTTGCACGATCACCGGGTTTTTCTATATTCTTATGACCTTGTAGCCATAAATCTACTTGTTCCATTTTACCATCAGAATAATCTGACAACGTTGCATCTGATTCTATCAAGTTGGCAAAGAATAATGTATATTGTTTATCCATTGGCAACAGATCTGCAGATGTAGCGTTTATTATTTCTGGATCTAGGGTAAAGCCTTTTGCTCTAGCAATATTTTTATATCTTGTTTGAGCTGTTTCTAATGATGGACCTTCAAACTGAAAAACACCTCTTCCTGGACCATCAAAAAGACTACCGTCTTCATTTTGTGATATTTGTTTAGCTAGTCTATCCATTCTTTGTTGAGCGCCACTTTCATGAAATGCAACTGTGTCTGCTGTATTACCCCAGAATTCTTCTGTTCCACCTCTTGATTCTGAAACATAGGCTAATATATTATTAAAATCTAATAGTGATTTATCTACTTCATCATGAAATTCACTCCAATCATTAGGTACTAAACTCTTTCCATTCCACTTGTATCCTTCGGGTGCTTCTTTAGGACCTACCTCTACTCCTCCTTGTGCTACAGGTAAAGTATCTGCATCTGGTAAAGTCCCAGTATCTGATATAGTGTTTAACATTTGTAAAATGGACTCCTCAGAATAAAGTCTTTTTAAGTCTCTAAAAGCTTTAACTCTTGAAGTTGGCATATCATCATATGTAATTTCTTTATTAAATACATCAACCCCATTAACCTTCATATCTTTTCTTATTTCATTAAGTCTAGCTCTAACTTCAGTAGGGTCGGAATAATAGTTTCTAGTCCCTTCTTCTGGTGTATCACCATAACTTTCCCAAAAACTAAGAGTTTTTCCTATATCAAGAGTTGGATCAATAAGATTACCCATAAGGTCTATATCATTATTTGGTATTAGTCTTCCTTCAGGATCCATTCCTCTTGCATAAAATTGAACTATATCTGTTAAGAGAAAGTTATCAGCAGGTCTATCAATACTATGTGAGATTTCATGATCATACAAAGTAGGCGCTCTCCCCCCAGATTTTGGTTTTACATAAATCTTTCCTGTATCAGATTCTGAATATCCTGCTATACCGCTAAGGGCCTTTTCAGAATAATATTGATTGGGGTCATTAGATATATATAATGGTGCATCTTGTAATTCGTTAAAATTACTAATTCTCCCACGTTGTACATCTCCAGCTCTATTCCACCATTCACTACCCCCACTATTATTTAACATCTCTAAATATCTTGGGCTATTCATCCATTTACCTGCAAAATCTTTTGCTGAATCAAGATTCTTTTGATTGGCATTTTGCAATGCCTCATCCTCATGCATTATTACATTTCCATCTAGCCCGCTTACATAATCTAGACCTTTACCTATTTGTGCTTGTGGTAACTGTTCACCACCATCACGTTCATTTGCTAATACAGCCCCTACACCTGCTGCTGGAAACATCCATGCATTTTCTAATATGGGTCTTACAGCATCTTTCCATCCTTTACTTCCCGGTTTTAATATATTTCCAGCATCATCTCCTAAGTTTCTAAAAAGATCATCAACACCAAATTTATTTTGACCATTAATAACATCATCTGAAAATTTAGATAATAAATCATCAGTTACTTTTCCATAATTATATCCATATTTTGAAACTAGATTTTCAATAGCCATAATATGCCTTGCATTTTGTTCCATTGGATCAGATAAATATTCAAATCTGTTTCCATAACCAGACATTGGTGTATTTTTTAATTCAGAGTTTATGGGCGTTGTCATATGCCGTTGCCCTTTATGAAATCCGCTGCTTATGTCTTCCATTGAAACAGCTTTCTGTTTTAACGCTTTTTGAATTGATTCTATACTTTCACCTTTAGCAAGTTTGCCTTTTGCTATATCATACATTGCATCAAGAAGTTCTGTATTACTACTTCCAAACTTTGTTTGAAATGCATGTAAAACTTCATGATCAAAAACGTCAAGATACGTATCAAGGTTAGGGCTATATCCAACTCCTGATCCGTCTGGTGTTTTTATTGTAATATTTTTTCCACTGTATATACCTTGAGTTTCTAGATCTTTATTAAATTTTACAACTATTTGATCAAAGGCATTTTCCATAGATTTTACATCATCATTTATATATTTTGCAATATCTGCATCTGATGCGTTTTTAAATTTATCTGTTTCTCTTAACTGTGTACCTCTTCTTTTAATATATTCATCGCTATTTACCCATGCTTTTCTTTTTGTCACTACATCATCAAGTTGGGATCTTGTTAAATTTCCGGTTTCATTACGCCCCATCCTATAAGTTGCATTTTCTAAACCTTCAGTTGTAAATTCAGATACAGAAGGATTAAAGTAATCATCTACGTACTTTGCCCCGTCATCAATATACTTTGCTATATCATCAACATACTTTGGTAGTTTTTTAACTCCTGCCTTTAAGAATGCTCCTAGCTGAGCTTCTGGTAAACTTCCTCCATATTTAAGACCAAAACCTGCTGCTTCTCCTTCATCTGTTACGCGGATTTTAGTTTTAGGATTGCCAAAAAAATTTGTTTTATCTACTTGTGTAGCTAAAAGATTATCTTCCTTGTCATATATATTAAATTCTTGCTTTAATCTTTCTCTGTTACCGTTATTTACTGATTTAATATTCATATTAGAATACCCATCCTCATTAGTAACCGTGGTATCTTCCAAAAAAGTTTGCTTTAACTTTTCATTACCATTGTTCTTTTTCTTAGAATTTACTTCATAAGAGCTAGTGCTATCAACATGAGAATCAGGAAGAACCCCTCCTCTTGGTGAAATTAGCCCTCCCGGATACTGTGAGGAGAATGGTATTTCAGGTTGGTCAATGAGTGTTGCGGGTCTAGGAATTAAAGGTTGTATTGTTGTATTACCCTGGGCACCCGTATAATCATAAGAGCCATTTGCAGGTATACCTGACCCATCAAACCCATATTGATCAATGGACACATTGGGTATAGTAGTTCCGTTAGGCCCAGCGGGTACTTTAGTGTTTCCAATTCCTGAACCATAAAAATCCCCAGTTATAGACGCTTCATCCCCCGGTTCTGTTCTTTCTCTATTTTGTACATCAGTTTCATTTTTTGTTTGTGATTTTTTCCACCTCTCAGCCTCAATCTTAAAATCCGCAAGACTACCTTTGTTACCTGCAGCCAACCAGTTTTCGTAACCCACCTTCCAGTTTACACCACGCTTAGAATATTCAACATCACGGTTACCAGTTCTTTCGTCAATTATTGTTGTGGCACCTGTAGTTGGATTAACACTTCTGCTTATCTCAGCCCAATCTCCGTATATAAATGGGTTTGCAGAAGTTTGATTTAACTCAAAACCCTCTTGAGCCCTTGGTAATGAACCACCTCGTCTCAGTTTCTTTTTCCAAGATCCTTCACCAAACTTAATAGCTGCTTCTTTATTAGTTCCAAAGTCTATTACCTCACCTCTTTTCAATGCTTCTTGATATACAGGTTCCCACGGTTCTTCTAAAGAGATTGACATATCTACCCATGTTCCATCTTCATTTTGAAATAATGTAGGAAAAGAAAACCAATTACCTTTACCGTCTGTTTCTGTTCTCATTATATGAGTAGACTCCCCAACTACATTACCTTCTTTATCATAATTTAATCTAACTCCCTTTCGTTTAGGGACTTCCCGACCTGCTTGAGCCATTGGTACTTCAAATACTTGATCACCAGGAAATTGATAGTTATTACCCGGAGTCATTAATTTTCTATTACCTAAGTTATCAGTTCCTATTACCGGAAAGTCTACACCCTCCATGGTAATATTACCTGAGTTAATAATATTGTATGGATTATTTACATCTGGACTATCTGCCTTGTACCCCTCTAAGGAATAAAAATCAGAAAAGTTTGTTATATATTCATTTGGGCCGCCCTTTAGACCAATGCTTTTTTTGTTATTTGAGTAATTTGCCATTATCTAAGGGATGTAAGTAATTTAGTATTATTTAATCTTAATAACATCTTTCTATTATCAGAATCCATTTTACGCAATATTACATTAGTGAAGTAGTGTCTAAACTTTTTATGTTGTAATGGGGATTTTAAATAGTTTAAATTAATAAAGTTTAAATTTTTAATATACCCATTAGGTTCAGTATCCCATATAGGTTGCTCAACATTGGTAAATTCTCCTCTATCATTTGTAATATCCCAAAATTGATTAAATCTATATTTCTGTTCTACTTTAGAACATAAGATATTAATATTGTTTCCATTAATTATAGGATAGGTTAATTCTAAAATGGGGTTATTAAATGGAGTGGGAGTTAATTGCAATAACCCTGATACCTGCTCATTATTGTAGATGACCGATTGATCAAAATTAAAGTTTAGATCTTCCCATTTATCATCACCGCACAAAAACCCAGGATCATTTTTATATACATATGCTTCCATCTGATATTCCATACTTCGTACAGTGTTGACTGTTTGCCCTGTATTAGCCACTAATTCTATTTCCCATGGATATTGTATATTATAAAAATTAGCATAACTATCACATCTAGCATTATGTCTCCATAGTGTACCCGCATTATAGTTGGCGGGCACAGAATCATAATAAAAATAATTGCATAATGGAGGATCAGGATTAACCCAATTAGGGTCCCCTATAGCAAATAATCCTGGTGCAGAATCTGGGCAAGTTCCAGTTACTGTTGTTGTTGAATTAGGAATAGTAGATTCAGGACAACCGCATATAACTTGTCTACATATGGGGGGTCTTTCATATTTGCATGGACCATCCTCATCGGTGTATAAATTTGTTAATTGGTTTGGGTATACTAATGTATAACCAGTGGGACACGCACATGCAATGGGTTCAGAACAGACACCACTTGCTATTTCTTCTGCTGCAGCATCTATTCCAGCGCTTACGTTAGCACTCATTGTAAGCTGGTATGGACCCGGTGTTCCTGTACTTGTATCATATGTAGTGTTAGAAATATTATTCATTACTACAGCACTTGGGGGAGTGCTGGATGTTGCACCACAATATATTGCATATATTTCTTGTTTACGCTGATCAACAGCTATATTAGCAGGTGAACTTTGTAAATTATTTTCAGCCCACTCACCTGTATTTTGAGCTTGGGGTGTACCTGCTGTTGCATTTGGAGTTTGAAATTTATTTACATTGTTTTCTGCTAGTCCATTTGTTCCATCTGTTACAACAATTAAAATTTGCTTAAAAGATGCATTTTCTTGTCTAGTTGGATATTGAGATGCAAAACTTGAATTTGCTTTATCATTTAATTGTGCTAAACCACCTTGCCCTGATGTTGGACTTGCTGTACCAATTGCCGCCACCACACTAGTGGTGCCACCAGCCCATGCGCCAGTATACCAATTGCATGCCTCTTCTGGTAAAACTGTATTAGTCATTGATTTATTACCAGGTTGCATCCATCTTACACCACTACCAGACCACCCTTGAAATCCAACTTGCATAGTTCCTGCAGACATTGCCCCACTAATTGATGTATTATTTAAAAATACATGTAACCAACGTAATTGAGCTGATGCACGGGTTACCATTGGTGCTGCTATAGAACCAGTAACACAATTAATAGTCGGAATACCTGTACTTCCTGACCAATCCATTGCAATTACAATATCTAATTTGCAATTTTCTCCTCCACCAGTTATTGTAGAAACTATATCACTTACATCTATGGTTGCGTTTGCTGTTGTATTTACGGCTTGTTCACATAATCCAGTATCAGGATTAAAATTATATCCCGGAGGACACAGAGGTGTATCCGTAAGTATAGTCTTAGTAGTAAAAAAGTGATTTATACTTGGTATAGAAAATTCAGGATGCCAATCATGAAAAGATATCCATGCTTTAGCTTTTGGATCATAACTAATAGTCCAAGATGCGTCATCAAAATAAATAGGGTCTCCTAAAATTATAGGAATCTTTCCATGAGCTGTCTCTAACATAAAGCCTGTTAAAGCACCGTATGTTATCATATCAATCCATTCACTCTTTACTCTATAATCCTTCTTCATAAAGTAGGCAATGTCATCATTCGGATCATATATAGATTGACATCCCACACCTACTACCGCATTATCTGATAATTTAGAATATTCTAATTCGGGGTACTGCTTAATTAATTGTGATGGTAGATACTTATTAAACCACCACTTCATTCCTTTATTAGATATAGGATCTAAACCTTGACCAGCATAATGGAAAATCTTTCCTTGTGCTTGCGAGATATAAAATATTCCCATTGGTGTATTCATAACTCCTCTTAAACTTTCACATGAACCATATTCATTTGAAAGATCTGAGTTAGTTATATTCTGAAAGGGTTGGCTAAACAATCCTCCATCACCTATAGTTATTTTAGTATCTAATCCTGTTTTAAGAGTATCTAAACCCTGAAACATTTGTGGAGATAAGTACGGGAAAAATACTATTGCTCCACTTTTATTAATAGGTTTAATAATACTTACTTTATTTTTAAAGTCTTTATAATTAAAATTTAAGAAAACTCTCCAGTAATCTTTTTTAGATTCATGTTGTGCCTGTAGCGAATATATAAGTCTTTTAGGACGACTGACATAACAGTTGGCTGCTACATAAGGATCATAATATCTGGGCTGTACTTGTCCAAATGAAGTTATTTGACTTGTTAATTTAGAAGGACTTAATGATTCATCATACTTATAAAAGTTATCTATTTTTTCTATTTGAGCATGAAATAATTCTGTTAAATCATTATACTCATATATATTATATATTCTTTTTGCTGCTGTATCTTCCCAATCTCTATGAGCTAAATTTATTTCTGACTCAACAAAGAAATCTAAAATACCATTTGAATGACTATACATATACGCATATCTCATTGCAAATGCAGGATTAGGATCACTACTATTAAATACAGTACCTATAGAAAAGCCTCCGCAACTTTGACTACCCCTATCTAAATAAAATAAATCATTGGGAAACATGGAGTTTAATGCTCCTGTACTTAGAATACCAAACGAAGCAATTTTAGTAGCTAATTCAGTCATATCAAATCTTAGAGAATTTAACCAAAATCTTGGATAGGGTATATTTACATGATTTGAATAGTCATAAGTAAACTCATCTGGCTGACCCAGTAAATACTGAGAAAAAATAGGCATTATTACTTTTTCAGTATACCTATTAATAAATATATCTCCTGCAAAAATTGCACCCGATGAATTCATGAGTTCATCTGGTTTAGTAGGATCTAAATAATTTACACAACCCCTCATAGGTATTTGTTTTATACCATCAAGTTGTCCGTATTGATTATCAAAATTAAATTTAAGTGCTCCATAATAAGCAGAAATAGGTTGTTTTTTAGATATAGAAGGGTCTAATAGATAATTGGCAGAATAAGGAGTTGTTGTTCCATTTGCATTTACATGACCTCCTACAGTAAATCTTGATGTATCTTGTTGAGAAGGTTCATCAATTGGAGTATCTAATGATACAGCAACTGTACTTGGTCTAAATAAATTATTAATTTTATATTTTCCGCTATCAAAAGATTGAAAAGATTGGCCTATATAGTTTGAGTCACGATTTTTAATTCTCCATAATCCTGTGTTTCTTTTCCTAAAATCAGTAAACTGACCAGTTGAATTATATTTTAGTACAAAATCTCTCTTCTCAATTAAATTATATAATAAATCTATTATCTCATTACCTCCAATTGCAATATTTGTTGATGTAGATAATATACTTAAACCAGCTTTTAATAGGGTGGGTAATTGTGAAAAGCTTGTTGTTTGATTATTAACAATTGTAAATTCACCAGAATGTGTAGCTGGAGAAGCAACATATCCACTGTTTGCAATACCCGAATAATATCCGTCTAAAAGCCCTAGAGCAAGACCACCCCCCCATAAATCTGCTAAAGCGGCAGCATTATCCGCATTATCATATATATTTATAGCTGCTTGCATAGTTGCTGCTCCTGCAGCTGCTCCTGCAGCATCTGATACATAATTAGCACCCACAGCTCCGGCACTCGCCCCTATTCCAGCAACAAAAGAGCCAAAGTACCAATCACTTGCTCCTTTTATTCCATAGCCACCTGAAGTTTGAGTACTTCCCGATTCACCCCTAACTTGTTTTATAGCATAACCTACACCAATAGCTGCAGCAATTATAGCAGAACCAGATCTTAATAATTTAAATTGAGGGTGATCTTCAGATGCTTTAAATGATCCAGTTTGATATCCGCTTAAATCACCATAAATTCTTGTTTCATAAGCATTTAGAAATGGTTTAGTAAACATTAAATCAGGAGAAGAAAAAGTAAATGCTTCTTTTGAATAACCCGTTTGTACTCCATCAACAATACCAAAAAATCCTAAAGGTTTAAAGTTATTTATAGATTGAGCTAAATTATTACATCCTTCTGTTCTATTTAATTCAACATCATCATCATCATCAAATGTTCCGTCATGAAAATACATGTCAGGTCTTAAATCATTATAGGGATAGTTGGGATATAATCCTTGCACTGATCCTCCTATTAAATTTTCTGAATCTGGAACAGTATATTTTCTCATATTTCTAAATAGCCCTTTTGCTAAAATAGATTTTGCACCACCTCTTGATCCTCTTAAGATTTCATACCCAACAACATTAGTGATATATGTTCCATCGTTATTTGTTGGTTGACCTATATTTGTAAATTCAACACCTAGAAGATTTATTGAATCCCCACTGGTAGTACTTATATGTAATGCTGAATTGGGTCCAAAACCACCTCCATCTTCTGCAGGCATCTTATGGTGTCTAATAGGTTTACCACATAAATCCCCCCATATATCAGGTCTATTAATAGGATATTTTTCTGTAGATTCCCAATAACCCATCTTTCCTTTTGCAATTATAGAACTTCCATCAGGTTGTGTAAGGTTTGGCTCTGAGGTTATTACTCCAGTATTATATACTTTAAATAATGGGTCTCCACCAGGCTCTATAACATTTGCTCCCCAAATAATTTCATTCTCCATTGTCATATTACCATTATCTTCTTGGAAAAGCTCTGCTTCTCTGCCGGGTATATGATATGAACTTGATCTTTCTCCTGTATTATATATCCACCTTATGAAAAAGGCGTATTGTTCATCTCTTAAAAACCCCAACTTATTTCCTCCTAAGTGATAGTATTCTGAAGATATTTGGTTAACAACGAAATTTGTTTTAATATTATTTGCAATAGGCTGATAATTAAAATCAAACTGTTCTACAGGTCCTTGTCTAAGAAGCCAATCATTAACAACATACATTGCTTCTGATTTTTCATATGCAGGACTTCTCTTGGGGATTACTTTTAAATCTACTGATACTAATGAATCATCTAAATAATCAATGTTAATGTCTTTACGTTGAGTACTGTATAACCCCACACGTTTAGCATATGTTTGCCCTTGATTCCTTACTAGTAGAGCAAGCTCAAAATTTTCAAAATTTAAATCTAAATTTGAAATAGATATATTTAATGAGTTTTTTGTTCCTTCATGACTCCATAAAGTTTGTACATTTGAGATACCTATGTAGTCTGTTACCCGTTGTTCATTTTCTGTATATGCAATAAAGGCTTGATAAGAACCATTCATTAACATACCACCATCAATTGATTTAGTTAACTCAACACAAGGTGTGTCCACTAAAGGAGCCAATCTTATTTTTTCACAATTTAATTGTAATGGTTCAAAGTCACTATAGACTATGCAAGGATCTCCATCAGGTGAACTTATATATTGTATATATGGTATATCATCTATATTTAAACTTCTAGAAGGATTATTGGAATCATCCCAGTATACTTGCCATGTACAATCAAAGTTTTCTTTTGCAGCACCAGTAATAAGAAATTCTTTATTAAACGCTAAACATGTGTCATTAACTAAAGTAGTATACTTACACTCACTATCATCAAACCTTCCTATTTCTGAACTAAAATTATCAGTGGAAAATATTATCCACTCATCACCATATCTATGTATGGCACCAATAACTGTGTAGGGTATAACCCCGCATTGTAAATTAGCAGGTTCATTACCTATTACACCCATATCACCATCATTGGAATTATTGGCAGCATTACGTGCATGCCACCAACTTTGATTTGGTTCCATAGCTTGCGTAATATCCTTATTCATTCCTTTTATGAACGAATTAGTAACTACAGAGGTTGTGCCCTTTTGGTTATTTGGTGCTTTTTGTTTTGCCATAGTAGCTTACTTCTTTATTAAACTGTTGCACAAGTAGAGCCAGGGGCTGCACTTGTAGATGTGTTTGTAGTTGTAGATACAGTTGGTCCCGATACTAATCTAGGATTTATAGGTGCATGGCTTAAAAACATATTATAGTAATTATGATATTGAGCTCTTCTATTAACTTCCCATAATTTTCTCATTTCTGCAAAGTCAGGAGTATTAACAAAACTTAAAGCATTATTTCTAGCAGCTCTAAGCCTGGTCTCTACTAAATTCATTTGTTGAGAAACATTTTCTCCTTGCCAAATCATATTTTCTAAAATTCTTTGCTTAATGGCATACTCATAATACTCATTACAATAAGGTTGATCCAAGACTAATAAATCACCACTAGCTGATTCCATAGCACCCTGATAACTTAAATATACTTTTCCTGTTCTAAAAGTGGTTATTAAAAACCCGTCTACTATTTCAGCAATATCAGGAGCTTGTGCTCCTAGAGAAGGACAAAAACATGTTTTACTATTTACATCTTGAATGCGTAGTTGCATAAAAGTACTAAATGTTCTAAATTGATTTGGTCCAATTCTTTGGACTATTTGATAGCTGTTTTTATCCTCACATGATTTTATTACACATACATCTTTGCATGCTACACCATCTACACAAGGAGCAACTTCACCTGGTGCAGGAACATAGGGGACATCATTAAATGTTTCTACATGTGTGCCTGAAGGCATAGATGCGTTAATGTGATATTCACCACACAAAAATGCATAATTGAGAAATGCAAAATCCATGGGTAGTTGCCCTCTACCATGTTCAACATCAATGACAACTTCTTTAGTCCTGTGTATCTTTAAACCAAGATCATAATTTACTCTAGTTGCAACTTTGATAAGTTGTTGGGGCTCAATCATACCTTCTAAAGCATATGTAGAAAAATCAATAGATACGTCTTCCATTAATTGAGTGAACGTCCTGTATTTTTGTGATACTCCCATTATCTATGTATATTTATTTTGTTATCAGAATCTTCTGCAGGAACCTTCATTGTATTCATCATTGTATTGATGACTTGACTTTCTATTTCTGCAAATAATGCCTCCGGTATATATATTGGTTGGTTGTATCTAGGAGTGCAGTCATCTTCGGTATCACAATTCCATTTTGTAATATCTGAATTAAATACTCCTTCAAGTTTTAATGCATCCCATTCTATATTAGGTGAGTATATATATCCATCTAACCACCAAAAATATCTTGTTGTATTGTACTTAAATGACGTTGTTTTAGTCATAGAGGTATATGTACCCGGTTGAGTAGCTTGAAGCTCCTGAGAGCCGTCTATGGAGCTTACAGTGCGTATAAGCGGTCCCCAATATCCTTCTATCATAGATGGCAACCTAACTTTACTTCTTTTTATGGTGCACCCACTGCTTATTCCTGAACAGTGCGCCTCTACTTTATCTACATCTACTAATTCAATATACGGTAGTGCTTTCCAGACAGAGTTAAATTTCATTAACTTATTAGCATAATCTTGTCTGCGCATTAATACTTGGGCAAACTTTTCTATTAAGCTATATATATATCTGTCTGTAACATATGCATCTTGGACTTCTGCTTTAACTTGCCCTCTGATTCTTGATATTGCTTCTGCTATTGTTGACATGTTCTTTATGTTTCAAATTCATTATAATTTTTTAAAGCTTCTTTTGTTTGTTCAATATTTGAATCATATAAATGAGCAACTCTATATTTATTTTTCATAACCACATACTTTGTCCAGTTAGTTGGATATGTTTTAGCTACCGCTCTTTTAAATTCTCTACATGCAACAAATCTCCATAGCTCTCTATTTTTATATCTATATCTTGTAGACCAGTTAGTGTAAAAGATTTTTCCTAAATTTCCATCAGTTTCCCAATTCTTATTTTGTAAAATTTTACCATGTTCATGGGATAAAGCATAATTCGGATTAATGGTTTTAGAAGAAGCACATGTTCCAATAAATAAATATCCTAATGAATCAGGGAGCTCTACCCCATCTCTGTGATTAATAACTGCATTCCATAGTTTTACATTATATAGTTTAATTATTTTTTTTAATTTATTATTATCAATATTGGAATATGATGGCTTCTTATCTTTAAATTCTTTTATTGTTTCTTTATTTAATATACCCAATCTTTTTTCTCTATATCTAGAAGCGTTGAGATCGGGTTTTTTAAAATTGTTAATCATATAGTTATATTTATAATTTACAAAAAAAACCCCACTTAATGAAATTTAATTGGTGCCATTATTGTGCTTGGTATGTTAATTCACAAATATTCCCTATTAGTGGATCTTGTAACTCTAGTTTACCCGACCTTCTATTTCCAACAAATTTATTATGATAATGGTAATAATCTGTTTTTCCTAAACTGGGCAATGTCTTATGAATAAACCCTGTTGTTTCAGCAGTAGTCATATATTCTATTTTCCTTTCTGTATGGAAATGACCTGTAAATAAAGTTCTGTTAGTGGTATCACCCCATTGTTTGGGATATTCTGTTGCATAGACTAATGGTGTATTTTTACTTGGTTTATCACCATGCTCGAATGCATTGAAGTTATTGTGCCATATGTGAACTTTTCTTTCCTCATATTTTATATCCCAAGTAATTTCATCACTTTCTATAGACTTAGATAATGCATGGGCTAAATGATATGAGGATAATCTATCATGATTTCCGGGCACATATACCACTACTAATTTGTTACAAAATGCTTTAATATAATTAATTGCCCAATGCATTGCATCAAAGGCTTGTGTATATGCCTCTGTGGAGCTCATACAGTTATCCAATGGTGTTCCTGCAGTAGTTGTACCATCAAAGGTGTCCATGTTGATTAGATCGCCTCCTACAACAAAATATAATTTTTCAATATAATGTGATGTAGCTGCTCTTTGTAATAAATTGATAATTGTATCTTCAAAATCTTTATCAATTGTTTCATTACCTTCTTTACCAAAATGGATATCCTGCAAAGACATTACTCCACAAACTTTTTGCCCACTTTTAATTTTAGATATATCTACTTTAGGTATTTTGTAAGTCTTGGGAGTCCAAGACTCTAATAATTCCTCAAGATTACTTATTGAAATATCTTTCTTTCTTGATATTAATGCTGAAACTCTCCAATGGTCCCCCATTTGTTTATTCCAATACTGAGATAACTTCCAAATGGTAGTATCAATATTAAGTAAAGATATAATTTCTTCTGGAGACTTTGGTTCATGAGAAAATGTTCCGGATACTTTACCCTCTCCTTTTTCTAAATCAATAGCTTCAGCAATCTGTGCATTTTTAGATGCACCAAAAAAGAATTTATTTTTTTGTCTAACTTTTCTTTTTTCTGAAAGAACCTCTTGCTTGATTTCTAAATATTTAGATTCTGTAATTCCTAATTTAGCAGAACAGTATCTAGCATTCTTTTTCCATTTTAATGTTTCTGCAATTTGTTTCTTAATGTTGGCCATAATAAAAAATTGTTAATTATCCAAAGATATATGAAAAGGTTTATTAAAACAAAAAGAGACTGAGTTACCCCAGTCTCTTCCAACTTGTGTGGTAGAAAACCAACAAACCACCACTCTGTTGTTTTTATTATACTATGTAGCTAAAGTAGAAAATAATATTTCAATTGGTTTACATGAGGATGAATTCGCTGAATCCACAACCTTTACTTTATATGCTGTGCTGGCAGATAAATTTGTTATTGTATAGTTATTTATCGTAGTTACAATGGGCACAGTATTTTGAAGTACCCAGGCTCCAGGAGCCACTTGAGTATTAATATATATATTTATACCAGCACTAGAACTCCATATACCATTCCAAAGAACGGATGCTGTAGAGGCTGTAATAACACCCGCATAAACATTGTATGGATCATGTTGTAGATCATTTGATGTACACGCACCCAAACCATTACTTAATATCATAGCAAATTTTTGGATAATTGAATCCAATCGCTCTCCTTTGGTTATTTGCAATAATGCACTTGGATCTCCAATTTGAAATGTAGTACCGCAATAACTCACACATTCTGCACATTGGATATCATCACATCTTTCACTACCCACACTGCAATCAGTATAGGTGCATGCATTAGTTAGAGCTGTATCAGAACAACTACACGTTACACTACATTTTGTACAATTACATGCCATTTTTATATCTTTTTATTTTTATTAAGGGGTTGGGCCGCAGGCATTTGTTATTTGAGAAATAACTGATGTTGTATCATAATTTACAGTATAAGTACCACCAGTAGCTGTAGCCAACGTTCTCCAAGGATAGGTTGTTGTTCCTCCACTCGGTGTATATGGTTTATCAACTCCTTGACCTAATATAAAGACTTTAATTCCATTGGAAGCGCATGTTATAGCTAATGAATTTAGTCTAGTTACATCTGTAGCAGTAAACGCATCATCATCACCGCTTGGTAAATCATCAGTATAGATCAATACGTACTTTGCCACACCCGTTCTAAATGCTCCAAGTAATTGGTTAGATTCTACAATTAATCCAAGAGCCATATCTGTTGGTTCTGGGAAACCAGATCCCGCTCCTAAAGGCCAACCAGCTGTTGGAGAACCTGTATTAAGTTTAGCTAATTGTGTTTCAAAAGATGTTTGGTTATTAGTTTGGAACATCTCTACTGCAGTAATAAACTGATAATCAGATGATCCTGTATTTATAATTCTTTGTGCTGATGGTAATGCTAAGTAATCAGTTGATGTAACATATGTCGGTGTAGATGAAGAGCTCTCATCAGCTAAGGCTAATCCTAATCTATAGTCATTAGTTCCTGATTGAGTTATAATTTCAGCAATAATATCAGATATCCCAGTTTTAACACCGTTAACAACAGTACCCATACTAAATGTATAGTCTAATAAAAATACTACATCTAGCCCAGAATTACATGCAGCTGCAGCAGTAGTAGTAGCAAACGTTGTTTGATTTGGACATATTTTTGTAGCACCGTTCATAACAACAGTTATTCTAATGTTATATGTAGTATTAGGAGTTAATCCAGTAAATACATGTGATGGAGTTGCTCCAGGATTGCTTATTGTGGTTGTATCAACTAATACACCTGTTAATGCATTAAGTATATCAATTGTATATGTTGCTGTTAAACCAAGTAAATTATTAAAGCCAACAGTTGCCGAAGTAGAAGTTAGTGATGTCACATTAACATTTGCTGGACAAGGTAATAAACCGTTGATAACTGTTGATTGATTTTCATTACATCTATTTTCACTTGTACTATCTGTTACACAAAATGCAACTAAAACAGTTAAGTTTTGTTGAGTATTTAATGTATTCACTGCTAATGTAACTCCAGATGCATTATTCTGAAGTGAACTAACACTTACCGTACTAGTTACTGAAAGTCCAGCAGCATCGGTTATTGTGATTACTGTTGATCCTGCACAATCATTAAATGATGCGGGAATACTACTTGTTTGAAAGTTAAAAGTTACACTTGCTATTTCTCCATTTGTATCCAGATTATTACTTGTACTATATCCAAATATTACTGCATCACATCCAGAAGGACAGCAGTTTAATTGTATGGAGGCTATAGCCGTATACATATCATCTATAACTACCCATGCATTTTGTACAGATTGTGCAAGATTAACAGGAGAACTATTCCAACCACCAATACTACCATAGTCACTTCCTGGATTAGTTAATTGAGAAGTTGCTGAAACAATAAAGCTTTGTTGAATAGTCAACAAGATTGCTGCAGGTAAACCTACTGCTGTCTCTAATGTACAGAACCGAGCCTCTAAAGCAAGTAGTAATACAGATACATTTGTTAGGACAGCGGGCATTACACAAGTGGGTATAACTTGTGTTTCAACTACAGCACCAGAACAAGGTAAAACGCATGCTTCTAAAATTACTAATCTTCCGGTAATATTTGTAAGAGCCGAGTTAAGAGTATTTATGCTTGATAGGTTAGTACACACTTGATTAGCAATAAGTGTGGCAAATAAATCTAAACGTAACTCTGTTACAGGATTTCCACTAGCATCGTTGTACTGCAAACATGCAGGTAATGTCATTATAGGCAATTCAGTTTGTGGTGCAACTGAATTTGAGTTTGCACATATCTGAACAACCATGGATTGTAAGACAGGTACTAAAGTAGTTGGTGTTAATCCGGCTATATTTAAACAAGTTAAATCTAGACCTGTAAGATTTGGATTAGCAGTAACACCACTAGTTATTAATGTGCATACTTCAGTAGCTAATTTATATACTACCTCTGTTACAGTATCGCCTGAACATAGATCTATACATGCAATATCGGGACCTTGCCATACAACACAATTTGATGATATATTATCACATCCATTTGTTGATATGCTTGAACTAGTTGGAATCATAAATATTTTTTTTACTATAATGCAATGTGATCTTACACTCTATACATTTATAATATACAAAAAATTTTAAAACCAAACAAGAAATGTCTGACTTTAAAATTTTTAGTAAAATATATATGAGGAAATTTTATGCTTCTTCGTACACCTCTTCTTTCACTTCTTTTTCTTCTGAAGGGGAAAGAGCGCCATCTTCTAGACTGATATTTACAGACCCATATTTTTCTTCTAAAGTAGAACTTAGTACTTGCCATTCACCTTGCTTAACAACATGTTTGTTTACTAACTGATTCTTAACCAGTTCAGCATTACCAATACTCATTAGTAGGTTATTAATTTCACCTTGAAGTTCTTTAACTTTTGCAAGTTCTTTTGATGTTAGCTTTTTAGCTTTTGATTTTGCCATGGGAATGGAGTTTAAAAATTATTTTTATGTAACAAAGATAGTAATATTTTATTTATTTCCAAGGGAGTTCATTAATTATTTTATGCTCAGGCCAAACCTCTTTATATATTACTTCTTTTACACCTGCTAAATGATCACTTCTAAAGTGTTCTGTTAAGAAACGATTTACTTCTTTTTTAGTTAATGTACTATAATCTCTAGTAAGTATAGGATCTTCAATATGATTGGGTATAACAAACGTTGATTGCACGGCATGACTATTAGGTTCGTGATAAGGTTTTAAAGATTGGGGGATGACTAAAGTACCCCTAATTTCAAAAATTATTTCTTTAAGTAAACCCCGTTCATTAGTGCTTAGCGATATTACTTCTTGGTAATATTTTATATAAAGATTTTTTTCTGGTAATACAACAGGAACTTTAGCAATTTTTTTTGTTTTAGTAACTGCCTTTTTTTTAGCAACAACTTTTGTTTTAGGTTTTCTAACTTTTTTTACAGTAACTTTAACAGGTGTTCCTGTTGCAAGTTGATCCATAGTTAAAAATCCTTCAACAACTTCCGTGTTCTTTTTTAATGATACCTTTTTCTTTGAAGGCACCTTTTTCTTTTTCAGAGGTGTATTCTTTTTTTTGCTCATAATTTTATTATTTACAGGTTCCCATTCTTGTCCATGTTAAATTTGTACTGTGCCATGATCCTCGTGTTCCCCCACCTCCTTGTAATAAAACAGCATAAGTTCCTGTAGCTGCATATGTAGTACATGTAGAATTAGAATATAGATAATTATTAAATATATCTGTAATATCTGGAGTATAGTATGTAGCTCCGTTTGCAGCACATGCAATAGTAGCAGTACTTCCATATCCCAATGTGACTGCAGTACACCCAGCACTTTGATCATAATCATACCATTCATCCATTGGCCAAGGTGTGGTTGTAGTAGGTACAGATGAACTAGCTGTATTTAAAGCTGGGTAACTCATTCCTGATCCGCCAGTATTTCCCCCATTAATAAGATCTTCATATACAATCGGACCTGTAATAGAACCAGTCCCATAAGTTGAATAATATCTTTCTTGAGCTATACCCAACAATGTTAATGCGCCTGATGATGGAACTGCCATATTATTTTAGTTTTCTTTTTAAATCTGCTACTTCACTGGTAAGTTCTTTGACAGCTTCTATTAATAGTGGCACAAGCTTAGAGTAATCAACTGTAAGATAATCTTTACCAGATTTAGAAATATACTCTCCATCATCATTTAATTCATCCTCTAAGTAATCTATTGGAGCAAGACCCACTGCTTCGGGCAATACTGCGTTAACTGATTGGGCAGATAATCCAACTTGTTGTTTTTTATTATCAAAACCTAAAGATTTTGCCAAATCATTTTCAACATAGGTAAATCCCTCAAGAGAATTAATTTTATCTAACGCATTTTCAATATTACCTGTTTTAGTTTTAAGTCTTTCATCTGAGAAATATGCAGTAATGTTACCTGTACAAACAAAGTCTTGATTTACTCTAGTATATGAACTACTGCATTGCAATCTTTGTGAACCACTGGTTGATACAGTCCATTGACCAGTAGTAAATTCCATTTTTGTAGTGGTGTCCCCCGTATGAGCAATAGCAGCTGGAACATATAAAGTAGAAGAAACAGTAACAGATCCTTGTAAAAAAGCATTACTTGTTACTACAAGTTGTCCTGTTATTACATTTCCATTGCTTGATATACTAGATAGTCCAACATCAGAAGGTGTAGTAGAAAATGGTAAATCATCAACATTGCAAAACAATACATCTTCAGCACCATCACTATATAATAGTTTATCATTTACATCAAGTGTAGTTCCTGTTGCATCCGTTGTTGCAAGGATTATATTAGACCCACCTGCATAATCTGGAGACACTGTTCCTGAACCAGTAAATGTTCCACCAGTTAAACCCTGACCTGTTCCTACACTTGTAACTGTTCCTCCACCTGCAACCCAAGACATAGTACCCGTAGTGGTAGAAGACAAGACCTTATTTGCACTTCCCGGAAGTTGAGGTAGTATATATGTTGCACCTGTAGCAAAAGTGTCAGGAGCTCTTAAAGAAATTGCTGTAGTACCATTACTTGAAATACCTCTAAGCTTTAATAAACTAGCGGTGGTTGAAGCAGCTGCTACTATTACATCAGTTCCAAAGTAGGTATTACCTGCTGAAAAAATTGAAAGATAACCTCCAGAAGAATTCAGTATTGATAAAGTAGAACTAGATCCTAATGTTAATGTCCTGCTTGTTGCAGCAGGTACAGAAAGATTTATAGATCCAATATTTGTATTTGCAGTTGCATATCCACTATCATTAGTCCATTGAGATATATTACCACTCTTATTGGTGAATGTTTGAGTATTACTTGCCGTAGTAGTACCTGTATTAGTCGTGTAACCCTCACCATTGGTCAACTGATTGTTGTTGGTAGGGAAGCCTGTAGCCGTTAAGTTGCTCAGGCCATTTCTAGTCAACGTAAGTGTTCCACCTGAGTATGATGCACCACTCACATAGTAGTTGCTGTTATCATCATTTGGATTAAAGGTAATAGTGTCAGTACTAACATCTGTCGTGATAGTCATACCACCCGCTGCAACTAGTGTTAATGTGTCATTATTGCTATCAGCAACCACTGTTGATTGACCACTTACTGCAATATTCTTAAATATGTTCTGTGATGAACCTTTGTCTGAGTTGGTTACCGTTACTGTACCACTTGTCCCACCACCACTAATACCTGCACCGGCAGTAACGCCTGTGATGTCTCCTTGAGGTGCTAATGCTATAAGACTTGATATTGCAATCTCTTTGACCGTTGTGTCAGTGTTATCTTCATACAGAATCTTGTCAAGCGTGGTTATCGTAGTGCCTGCTCCTGCGCCATCCACAAGGTTTCCTGACCCTGCATAGTCTACATTTACAGTTACGCCACCGGAAGTACCACCACCAGTTAATCCTGTGCCAGCAGTTACAGCAGTGATGTCACCTAGGTTGGTTGTATAACCGGAATCATTAGTCCACTGGCTAATATTGCCTGACTTATTAGTGAAAGTTTGGGTATTGCTTGCAGTAGTTGTTCCTGTATTGGTTGTCCACCCCAAATTGTTATTGAATATGCTAAGGGGGATAGATGAAATAAGTTGCTTGTTGTTTGTCGTGCCATTTACAGCAACCAAGCTATCTGTAGCAATCAATGTTCCACCTGCGCCTAATTCATTTAGGTCTAAGGATAGTGCTATTGTTTGGGCAGCGGCTTGATTCAGTGTAAAGGATGTCGCACCATCAAGCCCTGTTCCTGTGGTGACTGTGATTGTAGAATTGTTTACCGTTGGCAATGATGCAGAAGTGATGTACCCCGCGTCATTGGTCCATTGATTATTACTACCAGACTTATTGGTAAACGTCTGTGTGTTACTAGCGGTAGTAGTTCCTAAATTGGAAGTATAATTCGCAGGGTTAGTTGCATTATAAGGAGTAAACCCTAATCCACTTGTAACATTAGCTGACGTTAAAGATAACGTTCCTCCTAAAGTTATTGTACCTGTGCTTGTAATAGTACCTCCTGTAAGTGTTAAACCACTTACAGTACCAGATGTTCCTACACTTGTTACACCCGATGAAGTTGCATAATTTTGATTTTTTACAAAGGCTGTAGATGCGGCATTTGTTGAATTATCAGTATTTGTCATGGTGGGGACAATGATTGCTGATGTAAATGTCTTTGTATTAGCAAGATTTTGATTACCCGTGGTTCTAATCACAGTTGCATCAACTTGTATATTATTTGCATTAGCTGTTATACCAGCCCCTCCCACAACATCTAATGTGGGATTTGTAGTAGAAGTGCCTGTCTGAGTCATACCAGCTCCGGCTGTTACAGATGTTACTGTACCTTGTGGATTACTAAATGACGTAGTTAAAGTACCAGCATCTTGTTGTGTAAGTGTTAATGTTATTGTAGAAGATCCTGAATCACTAAATCCAGTAATCATATTATCATATGCTGAATTAGATTCTGTTGATCCACCACCTGACCAGGTTACTGCACCCCCAACAGTTAAATCATCTGTAGTGCTATTAAATGTTAATCCTGTATCACTTATAATGTTAGATGCACTATTCCAAAAAGCTACTCTCCCAGATGAACCACTACCTGTTACATTACCTACTTGTGTGTTATCAATTTTAGTCCATGTAGTATGAAATACCGCCCAATCTCCGACTTCCCAATCTGTTTCTCCATTTAAATTAGTTGAACCAGCTACAGATACTATATAATAATACCCTGAAGTTCCTGATGATGATGTTAGGGTTGGTGAATTTGTATTTGCATTCCAAGGTCCTTGGTAAGATAATACTCCTGTTACAGCTGTATTAATAGCAGTTTGAATTTGAGCACCAGTTGCTAATGCAGCAGAACCACTACTAACTGTAGCTGTTACTGGTGTTAATGTTTTTGCTGTTGTTCCAGCAGAAGCTAAAGTAGAACTATTCCCAGTTGCAACGGTGTTTACTTGTCCTGTATCTCCAGTTGTTACTGCTGTTACCCTTCCATATGCATCTACTGTAATATTATCTATCTTAGTACTATTTGATGTAGAACCATAACTTCCAGCTCCAACACCACCAGTTGCCATGTTGATAGTAATTGTTTCATTAGTACCCTGATTAGTTGTAAAGTCACCACCAGTAGTTAAATTTGTACCTGCAGATATAGTTATTGTTGCATCATTTACTGTAGGTAAAGATGCAGAGGTTATAAAGTTTGCATCATTATTAAATATACTTAGACCTATTTCATTAGCTGCTTTTCTTCTTTGTGCACTACTATCTAATACAATAAACTCATCTGTACCAGTCATTGCTGCAGTCATATCTGTAAATTCAGATAAATCTAAACTAAGTGAAGTAGCGCCAGAATCTAAACCAGCACTTAATGTAATTTCAGTTAAATCTAATGTAACAGCAAATGTAGAATTACCAGCTTGATTAGCTGTAAATGTAGCACCACCATTAAGTCCTGTATTGGTAGTCATAGTGAGTGTACCATTACCCGCTGATGGTAAGGCAACCCAGTCCACAGTTGATCCTGTAGTACTAAGTACTTGACCTGACGTTCCGGCAGATCCATTAATATCAAGCAATGTACCGCCCGCTTCTAAACTTACCGCTGTAGATATATTATTTCCAGATATATCCAATAACCTTTGTGTTCCTGTTACTGTAGCCATATTATATTTTTTTGCCTTTTAGTTTAAATCTTGTCATTCTATTCTTTATAGACGGATTCATTTCTGAAGCATACTTTGTTCCAAAAGTAATAAAATCTTTTTCATAACCCATTTTATAAGCATTTTTTGAAACATCTCCTGAGCCACTCACTTTGCAAAGTAATGTATTTCCTGATGAAGAAAAGTTATGTTCTGCTGTTTCTGTTCCACTATATGACTCCCAAGTTGTTCCGTCATCGTTAGATACAAAAAATGATAAAGTGCACCCGGAGGGTGTAAAATAATCTGGTCTATTCCAAAATACAAAATCTATATTAGCTGAATTAGCCAATGTATAATCACCATACTTTATTGTCCAATTTGCAATTAACTCATTTTTATATGTATCACTCCAAATTCTAAATGCATGCCCATCTGCTCCATACCCTACTTGAACCCACCATGCAGTTCCATTATCCGAATACATCCTTACTATTGGAGTTCCATAATCACTTCTATATGACCTACCTCTACCTAAAGAAGTAGTATCTTCGGTTGTACTTTCATATCTGTAAAGGGATACTATTCTATTATTGTCTTCATCAACCCATCCAGGATTCATGGCCCTACCTCTATCACCCGATGTTGGTATAAAGTCAGGATAGCCAACCATTTTATCCGTAGGTTGATTAGCTGTTGCGGATTGATATTTTGTGCCTACTCTAAATTGAATTTCATACTGATTACCAGGTGTAGTACTGTTTACATACCTTTGTGTTATTACAGTGGCTGTATTACCAGAAAAACATGGCGTAACATTAACCTTAGTTATTCTAGAATTTGTCCCTACCCAAAATACATTTGGAGCATTTACTGGATCTGGTATAAACCAACCTTGTTCATAACCATCATCTCCTTGTCCTGCATCACCCATATCACACCATACAGTCTTTGGACTTGCTGTTGAGGCATCTACAACTAATATAAAATTTGCGTTATAATAATAACCATATAAAACTCTATCATTAACCTCATCATACATCATCCAGTTTCTATAACCATTTCTATCTTGTGCTGCTGAACCGGAGTACATTACATTAGTATCATCTGTTTCTAATCTTTCTTCATCACCTGTGTTTAGATTTCTACGCATTACTTTTTTGTAATGATGTGAATCATGATCACCGGCATATATCCATTCTCCTGCTGCTACTAAACCACTAAAATAAGATGAACCAACTCTATTAACATATCCACCAGCAGTGTCTTGTGAACCTATAAATACATCTGGATTACTATGTGTAGGTCTTGCATCTTTAACAAATGTAGTCCCACCATCAACCAAACCACTATAATCAAAAGTAGTATAACCTTCAACATTATATGTCATCGCCACCCCCAACTTATTTACTTTGTCTATAGCTACTGAAGTTATATGATTATATGTTGTTGATGTATCTCTCCATAGAAATTGACTTTCGTAATACAGCCTTGTCATTGATCCGTCATTATTTAATCTTCTAACGGCAAATCCATCCCCCCATCCAACGGTAAATATTAAATCACCATCAATTTCATAGCCGTTAGTAAAACCAATAACCCTATCTCCACCATCGTACTCCCCACTACCACTACTAATAGTTGTATTGCTCATACCCCTTTTAGACACAGGAACAATAGCAATTTGACCACCGTAGTCACTTGCTGCACATCCCACAATGGTCTGTATATCTGCTCTTTCTATGCTAATTGATTTATACATTGTTCTATTTCAAATTTAAGTAGTTGTATCATTTCATCATTAAACCCATATCCAGGTTGCATTAAAAATTCTTCTTGTAAAGCCAATTCATATTCAGCTAAACAATTTAACCAATATTCTCTATCTGTATCTGGTTCCATTATATCCATTTTAAGTTGTTGTTATTTCAACCCAAAACTGGTGATAATTACTACTGGTATTTACATCTCTCATATAAGATGCATTTTGTCCACTGTATACTAATATTGCATTTGCTCTTAGTAATGCCCCTAGAGTTGTTGTTGAGTCCATCCATATTTCTATATGATCAATAAATCTTGATATAGGTTTTTCATACTGCACATAATAAGCTGTATTTAAATTTATAACTGTCATATTTGTAACTGACAAAGCACCAACTGTATAAACTTTGCTTACTGTACCAGCAGTAGAATAAAGCCCGCCTTTTACAGCAAATACACGGTAAGACATTGTACCTCCAGTTGTAAAGGTTGTATCTACTACTGTCATAGTAGCTGAAAAATCTGTTGGAGTTATTTGAGCTATAAGACCATAATCTCCACCATCATCTGAAGACCATACTTGATAGTAACCTATATCTGTTGTTGAAGACTGATTAAACTGTATCTCTATAGTTTCGCCTACAATAGTAGCAACTAAACTTCCGGGTGTTGCAGGAGTGGCCGGTGCAACATATGTTGGAACCCAAGAAGCTGTTAATGTACCACCATCCTGCTGGGTAGCTGTTAGTGTTTTAGTAGCTACACCCGTTACAGCCAGTAATGTAATTGTATCATCATAAGCACTATTCCACTCTGTTGAGTTACCCCCTGCTGCATATATAATATTTGGTACATAGAAACTGTTTCCATTAAAAGTAAAACCGTTTGTACTTGTTATTCCGCTTGCTGAATTCCAATAAGCCACCCTTTGATTAACACCAGATCCTGTTACTGTACCTTGTGGTACACCAGACACTGCGGTATCTACATAAGTTTTAGTTGCCCCATCTTGTGCTGATGTTGGATCTACTAAATTTGTTATTCTTGCTTGTGAATTAAGATCTAATTGAGTTGCATTTCTTAATCTTAATTTATCATCAGTAGTATCGTCAATTGTATCTAAATAAACAGTTGTTGAACCATTAAATATAAGTCCTTCACCTGGATCATTAAAAGATAATTGATTAACTCCGGTTATATTATAATTAGAACCACTAACACCTCCATTAGCATTTGTTAATCCGTCTATACCCCCATCTGCACCTATCTTACCAGTAAAACTTTTAACACCGGCTACACTTTGATTAGTGCTTAAATCAACATATCTACCATCTAAATTTTGGGAAAGGGTAGATAGACCAACACGCACTAGAGTAAGTGCGCCAGTGGATGTATTAAACCCCGTACTCGTTACATAATAATCAGTGGAGCTTGTTCCTGCACCTATATAGGATAGTAGAGTGGCACCTGTAACATATTTTATTACACCACCATCTGACATTAAAAATTTATCTGTATCAGAACCTATTACTGATATTGTAGATACTGTTAATTCTCCAGTTATACTTTGGGATGATAAAAATTTTATTGCCATAATTGCGTTTATGTATTGCTAAGATAAGGGTTTAAGGTAAAAAGGGAGCACAAAATATATATTATTTAAGTGCCCCCTCTTACCCTTAATTTTTAATTTACCAAACTTTTGACATCACAACTCTAATATAATTTATTGCAACCGAACTTGAGGTGCTCATAGATATAAGACCTGATGATGGATTTGCCGTTGTTTTTAAAAATACTTGTTCACCTGTAGATGCTATATATGTTTGAATTATCCATTGTCCAGAAGTCCCCAACCCATGAGTACCAGCCGCAATAGTCCATGATGACCCTGCTACGGCAGGAAATGTACTAGTATATGTTGTACTAGCTAAAACAGATGGTGTAACTGCAGTAAGATCATCTGTTCCAGCAAGAGCAAGAGCATCTGTAGATAATTTAATAATACCCAGTGTACTTTCCGTTGCTTGGGCATATGTTGTATTTGTTGGTGTTGCCCAAGTACCATTCCCTTTTAAGAAGGTAGAAGTAGTACCCCCGCTTGGTACATAACCCACCTTATTTGTTCCACCATATACATTAGATGTTAAGGTTAATTGAGTTCCTGAAATACTAGGTGTTAATGGTACAGTTTGTCCACTTCCAGTAGCTGCAACAACAGAAACAAGACCTGTATCATCATTTACCCATGGTACGTTAACTACTAGTTGACCGCTGGCATTGTTAGTAACACCGTATGTTCTGTTAGCCGTTGTTGTTTGTGATTGAGCTGTGGGTGTAGAGCCAGTAGTGTATCTTAATTTACCTAAACCAAGAGTAGAGGTGGTCATGGTAGTATAGGTGGTATTAGTACCTGTTATAGTAAGTGTACCACCTGACATTGCTGTTGAAACAGAACCAGAACCAGCTATAGTTAATGTAGCTGTAGGACTGCCAGCAGAAGATCCTCCCGTATCTCCATTAATAGTTTTCCAAAGATCTTGAACTATGTTTGGAGAAGTGTTGGTTAATGTTGCCACACCTGCAACAGTGTTGGAAGATATACCAGTCCCTGTCGGGTTTACATACATTAAACCAACTGTCGAGTTAGTTGCAAGATCTGTATCAGATTGAACAACTATAAAATCACCTTCAACAGAAGTTCCTACAGCAGCGGCTGTTTGAACTATAACTGAATCACCAGGTGTTAGAGGAGTAGCTGTGTTTCCAAAGAAATTACCAGCTACTGTTACCACATAGTAATCACCAACTGCTACCGCAACTCTCGATCCTCCAGACGTTAAATTACCACCACCAACTATTGCACCGGTGTTAGCATTAAACCCACCTTTAAATTCTAACAATCCTGTTAGTGAGGACTGAACAAATGCAGTGGTGGCTATTTTTGTACTACTATCTCCAGAAGCTGGAGTAACAACATAACCATAACCACTACCATCTCTTGCTACAACTTTAGAAGCTGTAGCAGTTGTTGTTCCATCTACATTTACGGTTAATGTCCTAGTGATTCCAACGGTAGCAAGATTTGTTGTAGCATAAGTACCACCAGCTATGTCAACTACATTACCTTGACTAACTGTAGTTCCAGATCCAGTATCTGCATCTAGGTTAAAAGAGGACATCGTACCAGTACCACCCGTATAAGAAATTGTAACGCCTCCACCTCCATTACCTATAGCAGATATATTACTTCCTGCTAGTATACTTATAGTATCACCATCACTTATTGTAGTGTCGGTACCTGAACTACCTGCTAATGTTAATTCATTAAACGGTAAAGCGTTAGTTATCGTTGGTACGGGTCCGGTAGCATTAGTTATACTTATACCAGCTCCTGCAGTTAATCCAGTTATATCACCTTGAGGAATAGCGGGAAAAGTTGTTAAATTTCCTGCTCCATCAATATATTGAGAAGCAGATCCTGCCATTGTAATAGCAAGAGTTCCTGAAGTGGTAACTGCAGAACCTGTGGTAAATGCATTACCTCCGTGAGATATGCCAACGCTTTCTACTGTACCAGTATTAGTTGTAGCATCTGTTGTAACTGTAAGAGTATTTGATGCTCTGGTTACGAGTATACCAGCTGATGATGAACCTGCTCCAACTATTAATACATTGTCAAGAGTTCCATCTGATCCATCAAGTTGTACACCTGCTGTACCATTTGTAGAACCAACACCAAATAACTCATATGTAGTGTTATCATCTGACCCAGTATCTTCTAAGGATGTCCAAGCACCATCTGCATAAAGTTTTAATTTATTAGTACTAGTGTTAAAATAGATTTGTCCTTCAACCCCTGCTGGATCAGCACTTAAGTTTTCAATTCTTGGTTTTACAAGTTGATTTTGATTTAAATCTACATTTCCCGTGACATCTAGACCTGTTAGAAATTTAATTGCCATAATATTTTTATTTTACTTTGTTATATTTGTATTGTTAGTTTAGAAACACACATCCTGAAAATGCTGAATCAAACGTTATCTTTATTACATTACTATTTACATAATCTACATTTCCAATTACTATTACAGTATTTCCATCAACAATGGTGACAGATGGATGCTTGCCGAGATTATGTGTTATATTCCAAACAGCCAGAGGTGTAGTAAAGCACTGAGTGTATGTTCCCCCTGAACTTATTAATGTTGCTAATTCTACTATTGTACAAACATTACTTGGTGTTGCTGGACAAGCTGAACTTGCTGTTTCATTTATAGGGGCCAATGGAGCAACAAATACACCCTTTACTTCTGTTGAAGCAACGGTCTTATTGCTCTTGCTATATTTCCATTCATATATAGAATGTGTGATAGCCGCTGATTCATAATTAACAATACAACATGGGGTTATACCAAACTTAACTTCTCTAAATACCATATAAGACTGCTCTGCAAAATTTTGCTCAACACTTATCCTTTTCTTGAGGGCTAACTCAGCGGTATATATTGCATTAGATCTTTTTGCTATAGCCATCTTATCTGTTTCTTAAATCTTGAATTTTTTGTCTTGCTATTTCTAAATTTAAATCTTTAACTGCAGGTTGTGCAGCTTGTGAGTTATTATAGTCATTAGCACATGTCTTATGAATATTTACTCCGTTTCCTACTGAATGTTTTTGGCATCCACAAGTAAAGGGTTTATTACATTGTACACAATTCATTTTTTTGGTTTTAAATTATATATGGGTTGGAACCTCCACAATTTCCTGAAGGACAACTTATTTTATTTAATCTTTGTTTAGCATATCTATAAAGCTGCATTCCTTTAGCAGACGATTGGCAATATTCTACATTTGCAACAGCTGCATCAATCATGGTTTTAATAAAACTCATTTCACTTAATACATCTTGTCTTTGAGAATCTGGTTGACATGCTTGCACATCTATATCACATAATACTTGATAATACTCTGTAAGCAAAAGTGTGACTCTTAAATGATTATACTCTACAAATACTTTTTCGTTAGGAGACACACTATATCTAATAATATATATTCCATCTGTAAGGTTTTGCTGTTCTGTTCCACACAGCTCTGTTTGAGTACCTATTACACATGCATTTAAGCACATATCAAAATCTTTCTCAACTTTGGTTAGAACTGGAACAGAGTAACCAGGGAGTGTTATTAATAACTCTTCGCAGTCAACGGCAAGTTCAGGAGCATATTGACTAGTATCTTTAATACATAAAAGTCCACAGTTTGACACAGTGGGTATTTCTAAACTTAATATATGCTTATCTGCCATGATTTATGAGTTTATTACTCTATATATATAATATACAAAAAAAACTAGATATTATAAAATAAAAAGAGCAGGAGTTTTACGTCCTGCTCTAATTCATTTAAAAGTGTAAACTTTTAACGTAACCGTTTATTACAGTTATCCATCAATTGTTTCCATTGCAATATTCTGTCCAGCAGCAACTGCTAGTGCAACCAATCTGTCTAAGATAGCTTCAACTGCTGTTTTTGCAGCTGTTTCAGAATCCTTAACAAAAATTTGGTAAACATATTGGTCATGATCAAACACACCACTTGGGTTGTTGAATCTTGGAACAACGTGTTGTACATAGTAAGCTTTATAGACAGCTGATCTAGTTACAAAATCAAGTAAATCATCAGACATTTCAATCTCTCTAATTCTAGCACTGTCTGCGTTTCCTTGATTATAAGGAGACTGACGGTATCTTTCAGATAAGATTAAAGCTCTAATTACTTCTTCACCTTGAGTTTGTTGCATTTGACCAGGAGTCCTAGCAGCAGTACCACAATCATTACAAGGATTTCCAGTTTCATCTAGAATGCTTGCAATAATTTCAACTGGCTCTGCATTATAGTGATCTCTAGTATCAAATGAACAGTTACCAAATTTAGTGTCTACGTAAGCTCCAACCCAGTGAACTATGGCACTAACTTTAGAAGTTCCATTAGGATCTGTTGATGCAGTATAGTTTCCAGCAGATGCGGTACCTTTTGCCTGAGCAATAGTATACGATGATTGAACAACTTGTCCAGCAGCATCTGTTACAGATACAACTACACCACCCGCTCCAACTGCATCAATTGTAATAGTACCAGCACTACCACCAGATTGAACAACTGTAAGTACATCACCAGCAGCATATCCTGAACCTACAGCGGCTATAGAATATGTAGCTATTGCACCAGTAGAAACAGTGAGAATGTTAATTTTAGCACCAGATCCACCAGATGGAGAAACAGTGGTAGCAAGTCCATCAGCAACAGTGTAACCAGCACCACCGGCAAGTGCAGTACTTGTAGCAACACCACCGAGAGCTGCTTCAGCAACAAATGGTTTGATTAATGGATTCATTAAGACCATATCAGCTTCAGTAGCAAGTACTAATGCAGGATCTAAATATTCTTGTCCATCAACGCAACAAATGTTTGCAGAATCACCAATAGCATACGCATTGTGATTTAAGAAACGAAGTGCAGGAGAACCTTTTACATCCATTCTCATGAATTGCGTAGTTCCACATGGAACGCATGCTGATCCCAATGATAAAGATGCAGTAGCTGCAGTTGCAGTTCGCGCAGGAACTTCCCAAACTCTTTGGATATATTTTGGGTTAATTCCTTTAGACTTTACAGATTCTTTGTATCCCCCATGTCCTGGATTGTTTCCAATTGAATCTTTGTCATAAAGTGATCCTTGAACTAAATAAGCTAAAGAATTTGCTGGGATTGTTCCTCCTACAGCAGCGATAGTTTCCCAATCTGAGTCAACTACCAATCCTAGTTCACCTTTAGCAAGTGATTGTGTAGCAGTTCCCGCAGCTGTATCAGCGGCATTTACTACAAACGTTTTGAAAAACGCATTATTAAAATAAGCCATAATTTATAAGTATTTATGCAAGGACTATTACCCCCGCTAGTTATATAGATGATTTTTACAGTTTACTCTGTTCGTAACATAAGCGTTACTATAATAATATACTAATTGTATATTAGAATACCAAATTTAATTATTTCTTTCTGCAGCTGCTTGTCCTCTTTGTTGCTGATAAATATTCTCTATGTCACCTGCTATAATTGAAGCGGCATCATCTAACATTAATTCTGCCAAATCATCTTTAAATTCACAATCAATATTAACTGTGGAAACAAGTCCTGTATATGGATCAACACAATTTAGAATTTCAATATATACAGGTTGTCTATAATATGTTAATACTGGATTAACAATAGCAAAGTCTGTATTTCTATATATTCTAATTGTATTATTTATCATTGTACAGAACGTTTCTCCCCATTCAAAGTCCGGATTTTTTAATGGATCTCTAAGAAGTAAAGGAACATTGGCCTCTTCAGCTAAATACACAGTCATACTTCTAACAGGACAACAATCAGTTTGAGCATCTGTACTCACTCTTTTATATTCTAAATATGCACCTGTTGGAAAATTATCACTTTCAAAATAATCATCTGTAGATGTTCCTGTTAGTGATAACTCAATCAACAGGGGTTGTAAATCATCAATTCTTTTTTTTGATAACTCATCACCTTCCTTATACATATTACCCCCGTGTAAATTTCTTCTACACCATTCTACTTGAGCTTTATTAAAAGCCTCAACAAACTGCCAACATTCTATATTATCATAGTCTTGACTATCTAGTTTATTTAATCTTTGCTTAAGTTTAATTAATAGGGTATTATTATTCATTGTCTATATAATTAAGAAGCCCAGTAGGGTTCAACTTTATCTAAAATAGCCATCAGTGATTCTTCATTTTCAGGCTTCCTTAAAAATTCAAAACATTCTGCAGGACTTTTTCCTAGTCTAATACCACTATCAATTGGTTCAATCCAACCCCCAGCTTTAGTAGTTATAAATCTATAGTATAAAGCATCTTTTACTAATGCCCTTATTTTTAATTCTTCCATAGTAAGCTTAGATACTTCAAGAAATTGACTAGCAGCTTTTTTCTTTGAAGACTCTGTGCCTAACCCATTAATATAATTATCCATATTTTCATATAGAATATCATTAGGGGTAGACTTAATGTATTGTACACTATCTGTATCACATATTTTAGCAACATACATTAATTTAGTTGTATTAGTGTCATAGAGCTTTTGTAATTCAACTAAAGATTTATTTTTTAATTTACTTAATTCTGTACGTGTACTTAAACTTTCTTCTGCCGTATCTAAATAAAATTTAGGCGCAGTTGCTGCTTCTTTAGCGCTCCTTAATGATTTTGCAACAATAGAGAATCCTCCAGCGTTTATTGCATATAATTTAATTAAATCATAAGGATCTTTTGTAGGATCTAAAAATACAGGATCATTGCCACATCTTAATGAAATCTTATCCCAAAAATCAGAATTATCAGGTTTCATTACAGTTAATTTATTCCAAAAATCTTTGTCTTCCGGATCTACTACATTAGCCGCTAATTCAGCTTCTAATTGTGCAACAGCAGTTCTTATTTCAGAAATCTTAGCTTTCTTTTTTTCTTTAGAAAGCATTTTTACTTCTGGAGCAAATTCATTAAGTCCTGTTACATAGCGTTTTATACCGTTTATTTCTAAACAAGCTAGATTCTCTTCATGGTATACTCCGTCATGGAGAGATAATCCATATTGTTCTAGTCCCATATTTTCTTTACCCGGAGTAAAAAAAGGACGCACTGCTATAGTGGGTTTTTTTCCTTGTTGATACTTTTCTACAATTGTGTAATCACTCATTATTATTTTGGTTTTAAAATTAGTAAATGTTTATAATCAAAGGTACATAAAATATGTACAGTTTATTTATTAATAATTTCTAAAGTAAGGTTTTACCCTTACTAAAGTTTTTGATTATGCATCATAAACAATTTTTAACAATCCTGCAGTATGATATAAATCTCCATTAACTAGACCGGCTGCTTTTGCAGCAGTATTACTTACATGCGCTCTAGTTAAAATATCTTTACCAACTGCTGTTGAAGCAATTATTTTAGATACACCTAAATTAGTAAATTCAGTTGTTTTATTTGCCTTTTTTATAGATAGTCCCATTATTATATTTTTAAAAGATTAAAGAAAAGGGGAGGGATTAGCCTCCCCTTATCATATCAAAAAGTGTTCTTAGAATGAACCGCCTGTGACTGGGTTTCTCATTACAATTTTAAGAACTTTAGTTGGATCTTTCACCCAAATAGCAGGCATAGTTTGAGTCATCATTACTCTATAACCATTGAAGTTTCCAGTAGAAGCAAATCCTTGAGATCTTCCCATGTAGTCCATAGTACCGTTCTGGTAGAACCACTTAAGTTGATTATCCCAAGAAAGCTTTAACAAGTGAATGTTATCATTTCCTTCATCTGTTACGTCAAAGATAATAAAGCTATAAGAACTTAGAGGACGACCATCAATTAATGGGTTCTCAATGTCATTAGTATTCAAGTTATCAAATGCTGGATTTAATACAAACTTAACGTTAGCTAAGAACGGAATAGTAAAGCTTGTGTAAGCAAAACCATAATCTAAATCCATACCAGAACCTTTAACAGCTCCAATCTCAGAAGCATTTTGAACTAATCCTGAACCATACACTTCATCAGCAATAGCCTTATTAATCAATTGCATTCCTGCAATACCTGTTTGTACAACAAGTGATCTTTGTGGGTCTGGACCTTTAAACTCAACTTTACCTTGGTAGAAGTTGTAAAGTTCAGACTTAAACATATCAAGTGTAAATGAAGACTTGTTATATACTCTCTTGAAAGAGTTATCTAACTGCGCCCATAAACCTACAGACAATCTAATATCATCTGGTCCATCTTGCTTAATTCTACCACCTTTACCCCACATTAGGTAAGTTTCAATATCCGTTGCAATTTTAGATAAGTGAGCTGCTTCCATATTTGTAATGAAAGTTCTTGTTAAAGTTCCATTTTCAAATGCTTCTCTAGCTCCTGCTTTACCCATGTTTGCTACAAGCCCTTCAATACTAGGTACAGATGGGTTGTTTGGATCAGTGTTAAAGTTTCTCCAGATCTCCGTTACTGGAACAGTACCATCAGCGTTTAAACCACCTTTGATCATTAAGTCTGCTCTTGAAGAAATTGAATAGTGAACGTGTGCTTCTGCTCCACCTACAAAGTTGTAGAATTCACGGAAACCAGAACCTGTTTCAATATCAGAGAATCTTTCACCATACTCGCCTCTTGCAGAACCTTTTCTAAAGTACTTTGTACCTTTAGCTAAGTATTTTTCATCTAAGGAAACGGTGTTATTGTTATTTACTAATTGAACAGTATAAATGAAACCATCACCTGCTGGGATAATATCATCCGCAGTAATGTAAAGTTCCAAACCATTATACTTGTCATAAGTGATAATATCACCATGACCAAAGGTTCTTTTAGAAATTTTAATTTTAAAGGTTGTTCCGTCAATACCTTTAGTTGTGTTTGCTGCATCAACATCTGCCACAATATAGGGTAGATCTTGTGCAATAGGAGTTTGCCATTTGTACTCACCGCGAGCGTTGTCTACCATGATAGTGTTCTTTCCACCAAAGGAAGCCATTTGATACAAAGGCATTTCTACCTTCTGGGTCATTGCCCAAAGATCTACTGGTCCCATATCCATAGGCTCAGCGTTGCCGAGCATTTGAGTTAGGTGATAAGAATCTACATGAGAACTAGCTTTGTAGCTTGTATCTCTCAGGAAAATTCCATTATTTAATACTGGTGTTGCCATAATTTTGAATTGTTTTTAATTAGTGTTTATATTTATGATTATTAAATCCTTTTGAAAATGTTGTTGGTCCTTTGTAATTTCTTACCTTTTGGTTTTCTTTTTGTATCCTCGCTTTCTTGTACACCAAGAGAAGCTGAACTATTACTTGCAGCTGCAGTTTTTAATTTTCTTACAGTTGTCTCAACACTTTTTTGAGCCCCTTTATCCATGATTTTTGCTTTGTATCCATTTGGATCAGACAATAACCATAGAGCTTCAGAAATTAAAGTATAATTTGGTTCAACAAACTGATACTTTTCTAAAAGGTGTCCTAATAAGTTTGTGTTCTTTCCACTCACTGATGGGTAACTAGGTTGCACTAAGCCGTTATATAACATAGCTTGTGTCTTTCTATCTACTTTGATATCTCCTAAATTTCCTTCTTTAAGCGTTTCATATACATTAGACATGTATTGTTTAGAAGCATGCTCTTGTTGTTTTCTTTTTAAGTCTTGCTCTTGAAGCTTTTTACCAACAATTTTTTCTTGCATCTTATCCAACTTAGGTTTAAACTTAGAAGCCTGTTTTTCAAGCTTTCCCAAGTCTTTCCAGATTTCTATTTCTTCAGCAATTTCTTCTGAAGTTCCGTAACCTGTTGCACCTAAATATTCTTTAATAATTGTTTCTTGATCTGCTTCAGATTTAATGTTGAGTGATTTAGTTTCTTCTACACTACCTAAAGTATTAAACAAACCTTTTAAATCTTGTCCTCCATCTGCAACATATCTTGCAGCAATCTGTAATTCTTCTGGTAAACTTGCAAAAAATTGTTTGGGTGTTTCACGCCTTACTTGATTAGCTCTTTCTTCTAAGTTAGCTTCAATTAATTCTTCCCAATCTTTAGCCGTGTAATCATTAAATGATTTATCATCATCAAATGGTACAATTTTTTCAGACTTAACCAGTTTGTCAAATACATCAGAAATACCAGATATAGATTTTCTACCTCTTGTTTCTTTTTTTTCAAGATCCTCTTCAGTTTCATCATCTAAAGTATCAAGGATATCTTTTACATCTTCTGTTTTAGCTTCAACCTTATCTTGGCTTTCTACTAACTCATCTAATGTTTCTTCTGAAGCAGAATCAGAATCTTTTACTGTGTCCTCTGCTTTTTTACTTAAATCATCTACTTTATCATCATCAGTATCTGCAAATGAAAAATCTGCTTTTTCATTTAAACCAGATAAAATGCTTGGCTTAGTTTTGGTTTCATTAGGCAATGTAATATCACTGCCGCTAGGAGCGCCATTGAATATTTCATCTAAGTTTACATCTAATGTTTCTACCTTACTATTCACTGTAGTTTCTTTTGTATTCATAATATTGTTGGTTTTATTATTTAGTACGACTGCTTATATATACAATATAATAAAAGTTTACGTATGATACAACATATTAAACTTATAATATTTTACTATAATGCAATGTTTTTAGCAGTATATAGCTAACGCCAATTATTTGTCCTTAGATTTTTTAGAATCTTTGACATCGTACTTATTTTTGTTCTCTCTGGCAATTTCTAAATCTTTGCTGGCAACATCTCTTGTAGCAGCAATTTTTTCTCGCTCAACTTGGAGTCTTTCTTTTTCCAAAGTTCCTTTCATTGCCATCTCATCACGCTTCATATTAGTCTGTTCTTGATATCTTGTGGTTTCTCTAATTTCTTTCATAGCATCTTGATAATCAGACACTTTGTTTTCATTTATATCAACCATAGAACCATAACCAGCTGCTCTAATTTCTGCAATTGTAATATCATTCTGTCTATCTTTTTCATTTTCAGACATTTCAGCTTGAAGTTTCTGTTGTTCTTCTTGCGCTTTAGCTTGAAGTTGTTGTTCTTGCATTTGACGTTCTTGCTGCATTTGTTGAGCTCTTTCTTGTTCTACTCTTACTTCTGAGTCTTTTAAGATATCAGTTACTTCAGAAATAGAGTCAGCTTTAACAATGTTTCCAAGTTCGTATATAGAAGCTCCTGTAGTATTATTAGTTAATGCCATTTGCTTTAACTGTTCTAAAATGGCTCTGTGATTAGTCTTAGTAGTTGCAAAGACATTAAAATCTCTAAGCAATAGATCAGTCCCATTTATAACAAAATTAACTTTTTGGGCCTCTGTAGAAATATATGATAGTCTAACACTGGGATTAGTACTATTATAGTACTGAGCTAAATCAGTTCTCATTTGATGAACTCTAGGCATTAAGTGATCAGAGTGCTGTACAAAGTATATTTCTGTCTGAGCATATGATTGCTGCATAGCATTAACTACTCCTGTTGCTGTTTCTGCAGATACTGCACCCCCTAAACGTTGTGGGTTTATACCAATAGAATCAAAACACTGTTGTTTAAAGTGATTTGCTAATGAGATTCTACCCATTAACCTACTAGTCTGCTCCATATTAAGAGTCTGATAGTGATTAAAGTTGGTAGCATTTTCTGTATTAGTGATAGATGTGTCTAATGGTAGCATCTGAAAATCTTTCATTGCTACATATGCTTTGGCATAATTGTTTTTACCCCAGTCTTCTCCCATTGAGTGACGTGGTAATGCATTCTGATCAAACATAATTACTGTTCCTAGCTCATCAATAAGGATATCAGCTATCTGGTTATTAACCATATTGTATCCTACTTGATATGCTTTCATTAAATCCACTAAAGATGTAGATCTAGTATTTCTATCTGAAAACACTCTTCCTTCTACAGGAAGTTTACATCCATACAGCGAATTCTCTCCTTTAAATTGGAAAGGTAGTCTTCCAGGTTTGTCTCTATTAATTCCTAAATAAATAGGATTAACATTATCATCCATGGTAGTTTGCCACATAGCGGGAACATTGGGTCCTATTTTAACCCCGCCCCATGTTTCATTAATCCAAATCCAGTCAATGTGCTCACCTTGCAACAATGTATCTTTAGATTTATTTTTAAAGATAGATGTATCATAAACAGCTTTCTCTGTTATTTTAAAAGTTTCATCAATTATCTCTTGAGTTACTTCTCCATCAAATTCTATTTTAGTCAAGTGCCCAACTTTACGTTGTGTCTTCCAGTAGATTGTTGAAACACGCATTAAATTCCCATCACCCCATTGCTCTAAGTCTTCACTTTGAGAAAGGATCTGTGTTAATATATCCCCACCTCGTGCAGGATCAGCCATATAGTTGCTTGCATATTGTCTATACGCTAAGCCCGGCATTTCAGTATTCCATGCATGTGATCTAGTTGCATCATAATATGACCCATCATTTTGATAACCATTTACTTGATATTGAGCTGAACGTGCGGGATATATTCTCTGCAATGATGAGAGCTGTCTCTCATCCATTAAATAACCATACTTGTCTACCACATCAGATACAGTCATTAAATCTACTTTACCTACATAGTTTGAATCTGCTATATATCTTTGATCTGGGGATTTTTGATAAAATGTCAAGACAGGATTCCATAACTCTACATCATAATCATCTTCTAACATGCGGAAATGCCAAAACTCTCTATCTGCAATAAGCATATCTCTAAAACCTCTTTCTTCAAGCTCTTGCATTTTAAATCTCTCCTCATCAACATTTAATTGATGAGTTGCCCATTCCTCTACACTACTTCTGTAAGACTTGCTAAAGTAGTCCTCTATTTCAGGAAGGGTTTTTAAATTATCTGGTGATAATTGTTGTTGTGCTTCTTCTGAACCAGGATCCATTCCTGCTTCAATCATTTTTCCAACTAGATTTCTTTCTGCATCAGCCAATAAAGATTCTTCTATTTCAGATTTTTTTAGTTCAAGCATTTCATTGTATGACTTATCATCAACTGCTCTAAATTGTACTTTGTTATATCTTTTGGTAAACTCCCCGCTTAGTACATTAATGACATTTGGTACAATAGGATAAAATTTAAGTTCTAACGCAGAATCATTTTCTTTTGTTAGAACATCCATCATTTCTTTATAATCATTATCTTCCTCAACAATATAATCTGACTTATCAATAATACCTTTGGCTAACTTATAATTTTTTAAAAGTCTTCTAGCATTAGTTCTTAAAAACTCCACACCTTGTAATTCTAACCAATCTAAATTCCATGCCGCCCAATCATCAGTTTTTTCTGAATATGGTAAAAACTGTATAGGTTGAGTTAAACTAGAATACGTAGGGCCTCCTTCTGCCTTAGCTCCACTTTTTAACTGCATTGCATTTAATACTCTCATTCCGTATTTATTTAATTGGGTCTATTTATAATTTTTAAATCCAGACCTTTTGGGTCTATTGCTATTGGGCTTAGATGATCGTCCAATATTTTTAAACGGACTATACTTTAATTTACCAATTTTTTCTGAATTTACCAAAGATTTAGCCTCTGATTCGCGTCTTTTTGAATAACCCCTATTTGATTGTTGTATTTTTGCAAAAGCAACTAGTGCACCGAATGCAACCAACCTATCCACGTTTAGTCCAGGATAGTATGCTAACATTTCCTTTATAAGCATGGGATCCGGGATTCTTTCCACACCTAAAGTTTGTGAAATTACAACACCATTAATATCTGTATCTTCATCAATTACTTCTCTTAAAAATTCTATTGCATAAGAAATTAAATGGCTCTTAAAAAGTGTACCTGTATTTTTCCACCCGTATTCCTGATAAACAGTTTTATTAGCACCTATATCTTTTAGAAATAAAATCTGTTGTTTAGGAACTAAATACTTTTGTTTTTTTCTTGCTATCATATGCTGAATAAATAATGAAATGTTATTCTCCACTATTGTCCATGCATTATACCACTCTATAATTAATTCTAATCTTTCATGTGTTTTATTGATATCATCAAATCTACCACACCAAGCGGCCACCACTTTGTCTTTTTCTAGAAATTGCTCAACATCACCAGCTGAGGTAGTTCTAGTTACTTCAGTTGCATTCTTATATACAAAAATGCTACATAAAGAGTCAGATGTTGTAGTCTTACCTTCTGATACGGGGTCAATGGATGCATAGTATGCTCCAAATCCTGGTGATGGTATGGGTCTTTCCCAGACTACTAAAGTTCCTGTTTTATCTATTTGTTTTTTATCTACTGGAAATTTAGATATAGGTAACTTATTAGTTCTTTTAGCTGATATACCTTTCTCATCTCTATCTAACTCAATTAGCTCATAAGGATATTCTTTTTCTTCAATTCTTTTCTGTTGTCTAGTTAACACTCCTTGTGGGAATATAGATGCTTTCCTGTATGCAAAAGCTTCTGCTATATTCATTGGTTTCTGAGAAATTCTTAATTGAAACTGCTCTCCATTTAATTCATTTTTCCATTTATCTCTTTCTTCAATAACTGCTTTAACTGCTTCTTCCACTAATGAGTTGCCGTATTTGTCAATATAAGGGGGCATAGACCATTGTTCTGGTATAAAGAGTCCTGCCATACCTATAGCACCATCAGCATCCATCAGGTTTGTTTCTACTGCATATATATCATTTGCTTTAGGATTTAGAATCATTTCCTTTAGTGGGTTACATTGTTGTAAATCTCCCACTGACCCCGCAGCTATAAACATACCTGTAGTCATCATTCCAGATGACATAGCTGGGCGTAAATACTCGTATGTGTCTGACATCTTAGGCGCAATACCCGCTTCCTCATGGAAAAATATTGTGCATGGTCCACCCACACCTGTGGTAGCATTTTTTTCAAATGATCCCCCTTGTATTTTAGACTTTAATCCCCTTGCTGTTTTTCTATTACCTACTTTAACTTCAATCTGCTGTTGCCATAACAAAACCTTTTCAGGATTACTAGGTCTATACCATGCGGTGTGCTCATTAAGGAATGTTTTATATTCATCCAAAAACTTCCAAGATCCTTTATCATTAATGAAATCTTTTAGGGATGCCCCTATTTTACATATACTACCTTCCTCAAACCAATACATATTTATAATCTTTCCCATATGAAAATATGAGGAAGCTATCTGACGTTTTTTTAGTATTGCAGCATGTTTGTTATTTAACTCCGCCAATAATTCATATAAAGCCATATGATACTGAGCATCTCTTACTTTTGCAAAACCATATTTTTTTTCTTCCTTATCAAAGATTGGTAAAAAGTTTAACCACATATAATAATCTCTAGTTAGGAAAAAACTTTTTCCTCCGCCTTTATATATTACACCTTCTCTGCATTTATTTTTTTGGTCTTCCCAGTAGCTAGTAAAGTCTTTAGACCTAAATGGTTTATTACAATAGTATCCTTGTTTATTAAAATTTATGGCCTCTATATTAAATTTAAAAGACATATCATTAAGGCCATAGAGTCCAGGTTCACTAAATATACTTAATATATATTCAATAAATGCAGGTTCATCTATAAACTCTGTAGTTCCCCATTCACCATTATGATATGTAGGTACAATTTTATACATCTACTAGAATTGCAAATACATCTCCCTCCTGGATAAGTAAATGATCTTCTCCATCATGTTGCATTGTGGTTGGTAGGCAGTGCTCTGTGTATTGTACAACATCACCCACTTTAATTTCTTCAACAGATTTACCTATTCCTACAACAGTACCTTTATATTCTTTCTTCTGTGCTATTTCCGGTAGATACAAACCCGAATCTGTTTTAGTTTTAGCTTTTTTCTGTTTGATCAGTAATTTTTTTCCCACTGGTATTACTTGTTGTTTCATCTTTTTTTGGTTTTATTTTGTTTAAAAATACTGGTTCATCCCAATAGCAAAAATGCCAGGAATCTTTTTTATTATTACTCATTATAATTGATCATAAGCTAGACCGGCTCCTCCGCGTACAGAACTTTCTTGTTCTTGTTTCATATCTGTAAATGCTCCTTTGTAAGAAGATCTAATTTGTTCAAACTTAGCTGCTGCGTTGACCATGGCATTTATATTACCATCTCTACCATGTTCTATTGCAGTAACTTCCATATACTTGGCTAGTCTATCAAGCATTGATTTGATTCCTACATATGCTCTGTACGTGGGTGTTTCATACATCTTTTTACACATGTCCAATGCATATCTTATTTTTCCATCCTCTGGTGAATCCTCTAGACCCACTTCTTCTATGATGATGTCTTCTTTTTCATGTTCGGGTAAATTAAAGAAGGGATTTAAGTCTGGGTTGGGGCAACTCATATAAAATATATACTGATATACCTGCATGTATGAGTCTGGGTACTTGGTCATTATCACTTTTAAAAAAGGTAGGGTATAACAGTGTTCTGTTACTACAACTTTGCTATTCTGTATATCAAATAATCTTACTATCATGGTTTATGGATTAGCTGTTATGTATCCTTTTATTGTTGCATATGAATCTGTTACTATAATCGGTTGAACAACTCCAAGATTTGCAATATAAACTTGTACAACACCATCTAAAATTTTCTGACCTGACGGATCCCAAAAATAACCAACACCCACTATTGATGTTTGATTAATACTAATAGAGCTTGAGGAATCAGGAATTACATAAGCTCCGGGTATTATTCCAGTAGTGGGCACCGGGTTTTCTGCTGTTACTTGTACTTGTGTTAAATCTACTACTGTTGCCATTATTGTTTATCTTTAAGCCACATTATTAGAGATGTTACTTCATCTTTTAAATATGGTAGTTCATATATTTTTACTTCATCTAAAACAGGTTCACCATTTATACTTTCATTGATAGGATATCCATTTGAGTCTTCACCCACTTGTACAAATTTAACGTGTTGAATTGTCAACTTACCAATTTTTAATTTGGGGTTGTGCTTCTTAATAATATACGCATAAATGCTGAGCTGTAGGTTATAATGATTAATGTTACAATCATCTAAATTATTAACTGGCTTATATAGCTTATTAGTAATACCTTCCCAATTAGTATATCCCTTCTCTTTGATCTCTTTATTTGTTTTATAATCATGGATATTAATATGTCCATCAACTACCTCAACCAGATCTGCTTGACCACATAATTTTGCAGATTTTAAATATACCATATGTTCTGGGTACACCCCTTCCTTAAGCTTTTGTTCAGGTGCTAATTTAAGTCCGTCTTCAGTAATTAAAGGTTTAATAATAGGCACCTCAGTCCCATTGCGCCCAATAGTTGTAAAGTTTAACATATCCGCCTCTCTTTGGTTATGATACCAATTACCTAATTTAATTGCTCTCTGTGTCTCATTATCCCAAGCAGACAATATTTCCTTCTCAGTCATATTATACCACTTAGATCTTTTATTCTTTGAGGATTTTTTAGCTTGTCCCTCCCTATCAAATTTAGGTTTAAACATTCCTATAAAAGATGTTACACTGGTCCAATCTATTTTGTCTTGGTCATTACTTTCATAAATATGACCTTTTTCTTTAAATACTATTGCCATCTTAGTAGGTTAGTGTAGTATACCAATATCCATTTTGTTGGTTAGTGATTGTACTACTAGTTACTCCGTTATATATGTAATTAATTTGAATGTCCATTGTTTTCTATTTGTTTATTAATTAATTCTTCTGTTTCTTCAGATACTAATGAATGCCAATATCCTTTGGGGCATTCCGAAGATAGTGATCTCATTTTAAATGCCAAACTGCAACCACAATCAGAGCAACATGGTTGAGTACCGGGGGCTAAGCAGTCATCACCTTTAGCATCAAATAAGCTACAGTTTATACATACTTTCCATCTATCTGTCACCACTGCTTCTATATGCTCTTTTTTAAAAATATTATTTTTTATTCCTTCAGCTATTTGGTCTAAATTTCTAAAGACATCTAGATATTTTTTTAAAGGTTTAATCATTTTTTTTACTTTTAAAATCTTTCTTTAATTTTATGTTTTCTTCAAGTTGACTAAGAGCACGGGTCATTTGTTCTATATTCTCAGTTATGTTCTCACTTTTAGCATAACCATTGTATGTTCGTTTAGCAATATTACCCAACATACTTTTATTTTTTTTTATCGCTGCTTCTAACCTGCCTTTTCTTAATTCAAAAGTACCTAGCCCGTCCACATAAATTCTTGGATAATTAAGTTGAGATAATTTTTTTCTTAATTTTGTATAATAAAAATCTATGAAGTCATCTACTACTTGAGGATGAACACCCACTTCTTCGGCTATCCCTCTATTAAATTCTTTATGCTTCTTGGGATTCACTGCCTAATATTTTATAGTCCAATAGCACTAATCCTTCTTTTTGCACATTTATATTTTTATTTAAAATTATAGTTTTTTTATTAGTACCTTTTTTTATTACTAAGTTTTTTTTCTCTGCTTTTGAAATAGCATTCCTAGCTGACTGTGCACTTTTAAAAATGTTTAGTTCTGTTAGTAGAACACAAAATTTAGATATTTCCATTTTAGGATTTCTAGCCAATGTAGCTAAAAACTCTAAATCAGAACTGCTTATTACTATACGCTCAAAAAAACAAAAAGTTAGTATCTGATATTTGATACTATTATTTATATTAACTTTTAATTTTAAATCTACTTTATTTACTATTGCCATATTTATAAGCTTAATATCATATCAACAAGATCAGGGTCAGGGTAACAATCTGATTTATCATTTCTTACATTGGTATGTGTTAGTAATCCTTTTATATTTCCTTGACTTGCATCCATTTGAAAACCGAATCCTTTAACCGGTCCGTATTTTTGAATAAATTGCTTTAACCCAAGTCTAATATCTATACCGTCTCTTTCACCTACATATCTAAGCCACTTTTCAGTTTCTTTTATTTGCTTTTCAGAATATCTGTGGAACTTTAAGTGACCTTTAAAGTGTTCTTTTAATTCAATTACTTCTGCGGGAGTAACAGTAGTACCCACATAAGTTTTATTGTCATCATCTAGATAACCCATAGCACATATCTCTAAACCAACAGAGTGTCTGTTCATCCATCCAGAATGAGTGCGACCCAAGTGCCATGCCTGACACCCTTCTGGGAATGCTTGCACCATTACCCCATCATATTTATCGTCTCCTGTTCTATGATTTCTCCCACCTAATACAAATTCAGTGGCAATTCTTCCTCTATTATCCCTTCCCCAATGATCAACAGTTCTGTATGGGTTATTATTTCCTGCCGTATGATGTAAGAAAACATACTCATTTTTTATAGGGCCTTCAAGGTATTGACCTTTAGGTAGATAGTGTTTATGAATCAATTGATTAAAACCAGTATTATAATATTGATTAAATACATCTGTGTCTTCATCAATTGCCTCTAAGTCTATCTTAGTTGTATTAAATAGTAAAGCCCACATTTCACTATCTACCATACCCGTTACAGTTAAATCATTAGATAATTGATATCTTATAACTGCTTTTTCTGTTAATGGTCCAAAAGCACCATCAGGTTTTAATCCTAATTTATCTTGAAGATGTTTTACATTAGGGGTTCTGTCTCCTTTTTTAATTAACATAATTTTAAAGTTAGTCAATACTCATTGCTGCCTTTTCCATAGCTTGTTTAAATGCCAATGCTTCTTCAGATTCTGGGTTTACCCCACCTTCTTTTTGGTCGGCATACTGTTGTGCCATAAACATCTGAGCTTGCATTCTTTCTGCCCTAGCCTTTTCTATAGTAGCTAATAGCATCTCATATTCAGCTTGGATTTCAAGATGTTCAATGTTGTCTTTGTAAAAAGCAGTGATTTCATCTCTTCTAGCATTGAGTTCTTCTTTGCTAAGAGTTGGTTCTTTTTCGTCTAAACTTGAGTTGGTTTTTAAATCTGACATTTTAATTATTTTTAGTTAAACATTATACAAATATATATAAATAGTTTAACTAAAAAAAGTTTATTGCCTTATTTTTTATCTGAATACGGTTAGACTCCCCGATTCATTAATTACTTCTGGCGAGTTAGACCTTCTTCCCACCACCGAATAATAGTATACACCGTCTTGAACATAATAGCCACCATCATTTATACTTCCATCCCAAAATGGGTATGAATCGAAGGAGCTCCCATAACCCTGATAGATTTTAACACCCCATCTATTAAATATATTGAATTCAACATCAACCCAACAATTCACTTCATATACGATTTTCCATACATCGTTTATCCCGTCATTGTTAGGTGTAAATACATTGGGGATCCATATTGCTTCACATAAGTCATAAATACAATCCCCATTATCTATAACTGCTGCTTCATTGTAATTAGTTGCTAGGCTATCTGTACATCCTTCTAAATACAAAACATATTCACAGCTACCATCATCTATAGTTGCAAGTGGATTATAATTAGTGGCAAAGGAATCAGTGCACCCTAATATATCATACAAACAGCTTCCGTCATCTATGGTGGCTAAGGGGTTATAATTGTTCGCCTCTGAATCCATACATCCATCAGTAGGGGGACATAGATTGATTAATTCTATTATTTGGTTCTCTGGGGCATTCCCAATAAACTGCCCGGCATTATTAAAATTATATACAGTTAAAACTAACTCACAGTTCTCACCACTATTAATAGAGTCTAATATAGATTCTAAAAGAGTATTTAAACTTGGGCTATTTAAATCTATAGTGAGAGCATCACTAGAAGCATATATGTCTTGACCTCCTATACTAATATTAATAGAGTTGCCACCGAAATTAAAATTTAATACAAACCCAAAAATAAAAGGATCCTCATAGGGATATTGCGCCCACCAACTTGGGCTCCCTATGTTTGGGCAATAGGTGGAATGTGGGATTAAAGTTATCTCTCCAGTCCCTAAATCAAAGTCCACTAATTCTATATTACAACCATCATTACAGAAATTATCTCCATTAGGATTAAGACACCCATCACTTAGAGGTTCATCCCACCAAGTCCCATCATTGTTTAAAACCCATTGAAAGCATTCTCCATTGGATTCTAAAGCAAGTTTAAAAAATGATATATAAGAAGTTCCGGTCCATCCCCCATAAGGTGTCCAGTTTCCTGGAACATTTGCTGGTAGGGGAATATCAAATATGGGTGTGGAGATATATCTTGAACCACCCGCAGGAATGGGTAATATACCTAAACTAAAATCCCAGACAGGACCCGAAATAAATCCTGATAGTGTCCAATCCATATATAGAGATCCTCCCGTGTATGGTACGATATCATCATTTTGAATTTCAAATGCAAACGAGATACCCGGATTATGATCGATTACTTGAGTTGATCCAGGGGATATATAAACATCACACTGAGCAGAACTAGTATAAGCCAGAAAAGATATTGCTACAATTAATACACTCCTAAGTATACTTAACATTTTTAACCTAAAATTTTTAACCTACAGTCTCTGGAAACTTTTCGTGCATAATGTCACGAATTTTTACGCAACACTCATACTCCTCATTATCCACATAATAATGAAGCATGTTTTCTAACTCATATAACATAGGCCCTTCTTCAGGATCAAACGCCAAGACAGCCGTTAAGTTCTCATCAAACTTATTATCCAGCATATCATTAAACGTTATTTCATTTGTAAGGATACGGTATGAGTTGCGGAATGCATCTGCCAATATTAACTCATCTTCTTGCCTACGCTTAATCTCCTGCATAGGGTCCATACTCTCATCATCATGATCGTCATATTCATCATAGTCACTCATGTGTTCTTTATTTTTGGTGAATAACTCTATACTCTAATATACAAAATTAATAGAATATTTGAAAGTAAATAGTCCTCAACCTTATTCCCGCCTAATAAAAAAAAATTTTTCCACCAAAAAAATAGTGTGTATGGCATTGTTGAGATGTACTATGGTTTTGCTCCCCAGCTAATTTTTGTGGTAGGGTATCCCCCCGTAAATTTCCACCAATTAATTCATTATTATGAATAATTTAAATAAGGTTTACTTTAGAAAAGTAAATATCAATGCTGAGAGAAACACAGCAACCGTGATTGTGTCGTCTGCACCTCTCGCGTCCAAGGTAACTACTATCTTGGGAAAAGAAGTGGCTACACGGTCACAGTCTAACATTGTATTCGGTGTCTTATCTCTATTAGACCCTGAGACAAACGAGACTATGCGGGCTGACCATCCAACTATTAAACACATACAGAAAACCTGTAATGTGGGACAAGAGTTGGAGGGATTTAGAATGACAGATAACTTGGTGCTGGATATGGTAACCAAAGAACCAACTACCCTTTGTTGGGTGGAGGCTGTCTAAGTCTTAAAGGAATTGTAATGAGAGAGTGTAAGCTCTCTTGTTACTCTTCCTTACAATGTTACTTACTTAAACAATCAATATTAACAATCAATCTATGTTACTATTCTTTGCTCTTCAGCTGCTCGCTGCGCTCGCTCTCTTTGCTCCCCAGCTAATTACTGCAATAATGCATTAATTAAAATTAAATAAAATGAGCAATTCAGTTTATTTCAAGTCACTCAGTATTAATAAAACATTTAATACTGCAACAGTTGTTGTATCATCTACACCAATCTTAAATAAAATGGCTACTATAGCCGGCATTAAGGTTGAAACAAGAACACAACAACAGACCACATTTGGCCTATTGTCTATCATAGACCCTGAAACAGGTAAAACTATTACAGGAGATAGTGATATAGCCAAGACATTGCAACAGTCACTTAACGTGGGTGATGTAATAGAAGGCTTTCAATTGTCAAGTAACCCTGTAATGGACAGGGAAACCAATGAACCAACCAATATGTATTGGGTGGAAGCAATCTAAAGCATAATGGGGAAGGTAAGTGTTACTTTCCCCTTTAAATCTTTATTTAAATGCAATTTATATTCATTTGTGTGTTACAATATGAATATGTGGTCTCATATCCCACAATTACCCACTTGTTACCACAGTTACTATCATCACTCTTATAGGAGTTATATATAGCTAACACTAACAAGACTATTAGAGTTACTAATAGAGAATCTATAGTATGAAGAGTTGTTTCTCTCTCTATAGGAATAGCATTATATTACCCGTAATCTTGAAATGATAATAGTCCAGGAGACTTAGTGAATATAGTTGAACGCATGATACTATTGAAACTTTAACAACAATTGCAAGACACTGTTATGAATCACAGTGCACCAGAGATGGTATCATAGGTCGTTGAGTTTAAAAAAAGCCTTTCCTGAAATATTATATGTTACCACTTAAAACCTTAAAACTATGGCAATACAAATTATTGGAAACTGTGTCTATGAGATAACAGTGGATGAATGCGGACAGTGTACCCAACTTGTTGGTGAGCTCTCTGAAATGACTAAACAAGAAATTGAATATTATAACCTTTAAATTAAAACCCTAGAACAAATGTCAAAGAATATTGTCCAAACGCAAATTGATATAGCAAAAACTAAATATGATAGTATGAGGTTAGGAGTTATTACACAATGTAAAGAACGCCTTACCAACATTGCATTAAAGCAAAGAGAGTTAGAAGATGAAGCAGATAGGATTGAAAGATATCTTCAAGATTTAAATATAAATCCTCCAAGATGAAACATATTATAATCTTATCCCAGAAAGCATTTGCTGAATATAAGTCAGAAATTGGACTTATAAATCTATACATATCAAATGAACCTGATGTTGACTTTTATACAGGCAACACACATCTCGTGGTAAAACGTGATGAACTTAGTCTACCATCGTTTAAAACAATTGAAAAAGAATTGAATCGCAATGATGCACTAAAACATATGGCTCATGAACATAATCTGATAGAAATTCATAACCAAGATCCAGTACACAGTTACTTATCTTATGTATCAACGTATAACTAAATATAAAATAAAATGAAAAAACCATTAAAATACTTCGTAAAGCTATTATTTGTAATCATCTTACCTGTAATAGTATCTATAGTAGCAATAGGATTGCTAATATCTAATTATTCATCTGTTATTCCATTATTTACACCATTTGAAATAGGATTTATAATTACTTTATTCACTTGTACACTGCTTAATGCTATTTTTTATAGTTCAATAATGTCCCAAACTAAATTGTTACCCGGACTTAAATTTGAATTTATGCCCATGATAGGATTAGGAATAGGAATAGATGTTAGAGTTCAAACATTAATTATCATGATTCCACTTTGTGCAATAGAAATAAGATTTAAAAAATAGTGCCATCAGTGACACCCTAACAATACCAGTAATTAAATACTGTAATATAACTAGGGAGTTTGGTTACTAAATATTGGTTAAGTAAGTGGTAACCAGGGATAAGGAGAATCTAACTATTAAGGTTAGGTTCCCTTATCTCACATCTTAAGAGTGGAGACATCAAGACTTTGAAGCAATGAGCAAGGCAATAACAATAAGCACCTCAAAGGTTTCCACTCTTTTTAAATTCCATAGCCGTTATATGCCTGCTATGTATCAAACCTTTCTGAGAAGAAAGGAGCATATGGCCCAGTTGTTAGGGATCCAGATATGGGCAGTGTGAAAAGCTGTATAATCAAACATCGCTAAGAAGACGCATCTTAGTTAAAACACAAAGGGTAAGACCAAAAAATCTAGGATGAGAAGGACGCTTCTTAATCTGCTTCACTCAAAAACTTTAAACTCTCATGACAAAAAAAAACTATATGATAACAGAAGAAGCCGTTATAGACATTCTAAAGCAGTTATTTAATGGAACGTCACTTGGTAACAAAAAAAACAGAAAGTACCTTACAGAAGCTCTAATGACCTTACCAGAGCATAATATAACTACAATGGTATCTCTTGCACTGATGACAAAAGAGTATGTACCTATGAAATTAGGAGATGTAGTTAAGCATCATCCACCATCTTATTCATCAACATATGATAGGGATGTAATGATTGATAAAGGTCTTATGGATCATGACGGTTATATATTTGGTACTATAACCGGTGATGGAGCTTGGAATAAAGATGAACCATTTAATCCATATAGTCCAACTATTACTGTAGAAATGTTTATATGGAAAGATGGTGAAATTATTACACATGAAGATAAAATAGCCGCTTCTCAGTTAGATGTTATATCTAAATCAGAGTTACCAGATTTTAATAATCCAAATAACTTAGATTTCTTTAATGATGTATCAAAAGATGATACACATCAAATAGACTCACTATAAAATTTAAATTATGGCAACACTTAGTCCACAACTGTTAAAATTTGAACTTAATCAGTGGTTAAAATTAAAAAATGCAATAGATAAAACACCTGATGGAGTTATGCATGATTTTGGTGCAATGATGAACACTAAATACAATCTTAATGATAAAAAATTAAGCAAAGAAGTTGATCATAACATGGCTCTGTTGCTTATATTAAGCAAACATGTCCAACAAGAAACCAAAATATAGATATGGAATAGTATCTCGTGATATAATACTTGCTCCTGATATTACATTACAATCAAAAGCCCTATACTCAGCTTTATGTTGTTATGCAAATAAACAAAGATCCTGTTTTCCTTCAATTTCAACACTGTCTAATGACTTAAATGTTAGTGAAAGAACTATCAAAAGATTGATAAAAGAACTGAAAACCAAGAATCTTATACAAAGAAAAGGCAGAAACTTAGTTATAAAATAACACCGTTAGCTATATATATGCTTTTTAAATATTGAATTTAATTAAATGAATTCTAAATTATACACATAAGTGTAATAATTATCATATTTTTGCTAGACTTACTAGCATAAATAAAATGATAATACAGTTGCCTAATGGTAGAATAATTGAATGTTCAGTTGAGCAGTACTTATCTCTTTCAGATCAAGAGATTAAGGACCTTAACGGATTAAGTTCAGCATATACCAAAGAAGTGGGTGACCCGTTTTACAATAGCTTATCTAAATTATCTAAAATAGAAAAGGATATTATACCATCTAAGAAACAAGATGATAATGAAATCCATGAGTATGAACCTGGATTAGATGAAATAGAAGCGTTTGAAAAACTAGATGACCCGTATTTTCACTCTGATGATATCTAAAAGATAGATACATCAAATTAATTATCAAAAACAATTTATTATGAATAGTAAAGTAAACATCATCGCAGATGATAAAGGAAACGTTGTGCGTCAATCAAATTCTAATCCTGAATTTGGACATGTAAGACTAGTACAAACAAGAGTAACATTTGGAAACTCAGGTTGGGTAAAGAAATCTAACATTAGTACACTGTTACACGGTAAGTTAGAAGACTTACAAGAAATGAACCTTGAAAAAATGGAATTCTTACCAGGTAAGATTATCATTAAGGAACAGCTTGAAGCTTTTAGCGCTAATGACGGAGATAGAGATTATAAAATGGCAGGTGATACAGGTATCATTTGTTGTGTAGATGGCCAACCTATTTATAGGAAAACATTTTTTGTAGCAGACGCTACAGCACAAGATGTTTTAGTTGCACATGATAACAGTGCAGCTATTAAAGAGGCTAATGATCTTGATAACGCCAATGCAAATGTTAAAGTAGAAGTTAAAGCTGAAGACTTTGGCTTTGATGATAGCGAAGAAGGAGACGAGTTAACTAATGAGGCTACTGAAGAAGTAGTGGAAGAAGTTGAAGAAACTTTTGAACTCTAAGTTAAAAATTTAGAAAATGTGAGGTTTCCCTATGGGGAATTAATTACTGGTGGGACAATACAGTAGCCTCTACATTTTTTATAAATAATTCCTAAAAACCCATTAAAATCATGCTTTATGCTATCTCAAGATCAATTAAATCTACTAAACCAGGAACAAAATAAAACTATATTATCTGAACAACTTCAACGTTACCACTACTACGGATTATTGGAAGAATATCAACTCCATCCAACCTCAATTACAAATAACTTTCATTATAGTAAATTGAATTCATATCAACACTTTCTTTTTAAGAGAGTCTTACATGGATTGAATGTTTATAAACCGGAAGAAGTAAAGAAGTTACACTGGGATAAGAAAAGAAGAATATCTAGGGTCTGGAAAAGATCTCAGAGAGAAATCAATGCTTGGAAGCAAATGATTTGCAATAAGAAAGTCAATGACTATTTTAGCAGGACATTTAAAGGAAGATTAATGGAACACATTATTTCCATTCCACCAACAGAAGTACTTGAAGATTATAATAACACGTTAACATTTAAGCAATTAAACATAGAATATGAAGATGTAATTTATCTGTTCATGTCTAAAGGGTTACTACCCAAAAATTACTTAACTTTAACGCCTAATGATAATCAACAGGCCCTGAAGGCATGATTCAACCTAAAAAAAAGCTATGCAATAATTGCAATACTGAGCAATTTATCTGGAAAAATGATAAAGGAAGTCGGTATTGCAAACATTGCTGGTATAAAGCAAGTTTGGATGAATATAAATCCAAACAACTAAAAAGAAAACCCATAAACCCCAAATCTAAAAAAATGAAGTCTGCAGATCAGGCTTATACTATTCTTAGAAGAAAGTTTATGGAAAAAAAACCAATGTGTGAAGCAGCATTACACTGTTGCAGCACACTATCTACCGATGTACATCATAAAAAAGGCAGAGGTGAATACCATTTAAAGGTAGACACTTGGCTATCAGTATGCAGGCCATGTCACACGTGGATTGAAGAACACCCCATAGAAGCAAAAGAGTTAGGATATTCAGAACAAAGACTGTAAATTTATAGTTAAATCTGGCCTCATAGCTCAACTGGATAGAGCATCACCCTTCTAAGGTGAGGGTTCTTGGTTCGAATCCAAGTGGGGTCACTTTGCCCGGATGATGGAATTGGTAGACATGACAGACTTAAAATCTGTTGACCTTACGGTCGTGCGGGTTCAAGTCCCGCTCCGGGTACATGCACCTATAGCTCAGTTGGTTAGAGCAAATCACTCATAATGATTAGGTCGTAGGTTCAAGTCCTACTGGGTGCACACCCATATTTAAAAAAAATTCAAAAATCAATTAAATGAAACACTTAAAATCAAAGAGTACCACAAACTACTCGAAATTTAGTTATTTGCCAATGAACCGTGAAGTTCAACCAAATCATGTAGAAAGCATGGTTAGATCATTACGTAAAATGGGCTGCATTAGAGATGTAATAGTAGTTAATACAAACATTGTTGAAGGTGTATATAAAACATATGTGGTAGATGGTCAACATTTACTTAATGCTTTAATTAGAGAAAAAATGCCAATTGTTTACAGAACTATAACAGTTAAAAGTGAACAAGAATTAGTAGAAAATATGGCTGCTTTAAATAATACAAGCAAAACTTGGAAATTATTAGATTATATCAATGCATATAAAGTAATCTATACTGACTACATGAAGTTACTAAAGTATATTAATTTATATAATTTAGAACCAACAATGATTGCAATGATTAGTACAAAGCATTATAAGTTAAGTAATGGATTAAGTAAACTTATTAAAGAGGGTGGTTTCATAATCACCAACAATGACACTGAAGCTATGTGTAAAGCATTTTCAGACATCTTTATTAAGATAGGTAAAGCAGATAGATGGGTTAAATTTAACTTTCTTGACGTTTTTGCCACAGAGTATGGGACATATAACCATGCTTCTACTTTAAAAAAATTAGACAAGCATATAGCTACTATTAAGGCTATGTCAGATCCTATTTCTGCAAAAGAATTTATTAGAAAAAATATATTTAATTAACCCATGAAAAGAGAAGAAATTCAAAAAGAAGCATTAGACATTGCAATAAATAATAAACGATGTGGATTGGCAATTTCTATGGGTGTAGGCAAAACGAGAATAGCAATACAACATTTACAGTATTGCTATTCTCACTTTGTTGAGGCTTTAGTAGTTATACCTAAATTATCAGTAGTTCAAGTATGGAAAGATGAGTTAAAAAAGATGAACTTAGAAAGTTTAGATAAACATATAACGTTTACAACTTACTTGTCTATTAATAAACATAATCCAAATGAGTATGATGTAGTTTATTTAGATGAATGTCATAGTCTATTACCAAATCATGAGTCTTTTCTATCAAAATTTACAGGTAAAATTCTTGGATTAACAGGAACACCTCCTGAAGGTTTTGATAAAGCCATGATGGTTAAGAAGTATTGTCCAGTTAAATATACATTCACAGTAGATCAAGCAACTGACTCTAAAATCTTAAATGATTATAGGATAGTAGTTCATAATTTATTATTATCACAAAAACCCACACTTAAAAAGAAAAGAAAGGATGGGAGATTTTGGTATACTACTGAATTAAAAGACTATCAGTATGTGAATGAAAGAATAGCAAATGCTAATACTCCTAAACAAAAACAATTTGCTGCTATATTTAGAATGAGAGCTCTTATGGATTATAATACTAAAGAGTTGTATGCTAAAGCATTAGCAAAAAGCATGAATACTAAATGTTTAATATTTGCTAATACACAAAAACAAGCAGATAAAATGTGTAAACACAGTTATCATTCAGGAAATCCAAATTCAGAAGAAAATTTAGAATTATTTTCTGATGGAAGAATAGACCGGTTATCTTGTGTATTACAGTTAAGTGAAGGTATAAGTATACCAGATCTTAAACAAGGTATAATTATGCATGCATATGGTAATGAAAGAAAGTCTTCACAAAGAATAGGAAGATTGCTTAGACTTAATCCATATGAAACTGCAGTGTGTCATATACTATGTTACAAAGGAACTCAAGATGAAATATGGGTAAAGAAAGCCTTAAAAGATTTTGATAAGTCTAAAATTAAACATTTAGAAAGTAAATAAATGGACAACTTACCCTCGTATGTCCAATAAGAGTAAATAAGTGAACATGAGCCGAATAAATAAGTGAATCAGCTCACTTAATAGCATAACTATGCGCCCGTTTATCATGAAGTGCGCTCATTATAAGTGAACATATTACTCTTATTTGTTCAATAAGGGGCATAAAATGAACATGAACTCACGTTATAAGTGAATAAGTTGTTAAAAATAACAGCTAAATGATACGCTATGTCGTAAGGTTTAACCCTGACTTTAAGAGTACGATAGTAAGGTTAAGCCCTGACTTTAATGGTGGTATTCCTGAAATCCAAGATACCCACAACCATCAGTGAATGAACTCACCTAATAGCATAACCAAAAGTGAACATAGTTTAATGGTCAGGTCTTACCTGATTATAAGACTACAATAAGAGTACAAAAAGTGTACACGACTGATAGATGTGTACCAATTTGGTACACAATTAACTAATACTTAAGTAATATGGGAAAAATGAAAGAGTTGTTTATGAAACAACAACAAGAACTTGAATATCAAGAGTTTGATAAAGAACAATTAGAAGAGTTTATTAAAGTGGATGCAACGCCATGTCCAAATTGTTTTAAACCAACCTTACTACGTAATGAATCTGAAGCAAGCTGTGAAGCATGTGGTCAGGGTTTTGATTATGTTGACGGTGCACTAAGATTTAAATAATGATAAATAGATTAGACGAAATGCATACATATGAATATGAATTAGGTACAACAGGTGCTATAGAATTTGAATATGAGTACGAACCTGGAGAAGCTGAAATAACTTACTATTCTGATGGATCAGGTTACCCAGGTTCAAGTTCAGAAGTAACTATACATCACGCATGGATTCAGCTTAAAGATAAAAGTGGTCAACTAATAAATGTAGACATACTTCCATACATTGATACAATAGAAGAATTAGATTTAGATAATATTATTTATGAAATAAAAAACCGCCATGAAGAAAGATAAAAAAAAAGAAGTAAATAGAGATATCCCACTAAGAGGTCATTGGGAAAAAAGAAACGATGACAATTTAACTCAAGGAAGATCAAAAGAAAAAATGGAAAAAACATATAAAATCCTTGAATGGACTTTTATACTTGCTCTTATAGCATTAGTCAGTTTTGTTATATATTATAGATTTGAGTTATGAATACTATAATATCAGATCCAGGTGATGAACAACCAGGGTGTTATATAATAACACTAATAAATGAAAGATAACTTATTTGTAAAAGCATCTATAAAAGATGGTGAATTACATTTTCCTATAAAAGCTGCAGGAACAAGATTTAAAAAGTTTTTGAATCAGTTACCTGATGACTCTAAATTAGAGATATTTATAGGTGTAAGTGGTGATAAAGGTAGTAATCCTCAATTAGCACGGTTACATGCTATGATTAGAGAAATAGCACAAGAAATTGGCTATACCTTTGAAGAAGCAAAATTAAATGTAAAAAGAGCTTCTGGGTTATGTTTTGTAAGAGATAAGCAAGAGTATTGTAAATCCTTTGCAGATTGTGATAAAGATGAATTAAATCTTGCAATACAAGCATCCATAGAGATGGGAGACTTTAGTGGTATGAACCTAAGATAGCTATTTAACTATAGTCATCTTAGCGTTTATATCTTTTAAAGCTTCAGTAACATCTTGTCCTTTTTCAATCATTGTAGTTAAATCAGCTAACTCAGATTTTGTTACAGTAGTTTCTGTTTCAATTTCTAAACCTTGTTCATGAGCATGATATTTAAAAAGTTGAAGTAGAGAAAAAAGTGTATATATATCAGCTTCAAATTCATCTAATTGAACCTCTACTTGCTCTTCTTTAGGTTTAAGATGTTGTTGAACTATTTCATTAAATTTACCAAAGATAATAGGCATATCAGCACCTCTACCAGAATTAATAATTGCCGTATTAGTAATTCGTTGAAGACCGTGGATATATGCAGGACTTAATTTTATATCTGTAATATTTTTAGTAAAGTCATAGGTAATTTGAGAGTGTAATTTATCGTCAGCCATAGTAATAATTTATTTATAGTACAAAGGTAACAAAAATATGCAAGAAAATATAAATCAAATAAAGAAAACATTAAAATTAAACTTTAAAGAATCTGGATGGAGCAATATATTAAATCCTTTTTTAGATAGCAAAGAGTTTGATAGTATTGTAGATAAGCTAATTAACTTAGTTGAACAAAATAGAAGATTTACACCAAAGTTTAAGGATGCATTTAATCCGTTTATAGAAACAAAATATCAAGATCTTAAAGTTGTTATAGTTAATCAAGACCCATATCCTCAATTAGGTGTAGCAGACGGATTAGCTTTTAGTTGTTCTAAAACTGGCAAAGCAGAAAAAGCTTTACAGTATATTTTTAAAGTGCTCGGAGATGAAGACGGAGATGTTGACTTAAGACGTTGGGCTAACCAAGGCGTACTGCTGATTAATACAGCATTAACATGTGAACTTAATAAAACAGGATCACACTACAGTATATGGAAACCATTTACTGAATATTTATTTAAAAGTATAAACCAAAAAAATAAAAATATAGTCTTTGTACTAATGGGAAGAAAAGCTGAAAGTTGGCAATTGCTCTTAAATGAGCAAAAGATACTTAAGTGTTCACACCCAACATCTGCTGCATATAAAAATGATATATGGAATGCAGATGATATTTTTGAAAAAATAAATAAAGAGCTGGATAGGCAAGATAAAACTTGCATAAACTGGTAATATTTAATATATTTGTAATAATCTAATCAATAATAAATGACTAGTAATCAAACACTTACGCATAAAGAAGAAATTTATGCATTTAAAGAACGTATTTTAAAAACCTATGGGATTAACATACATATTATGGTTGAAGAACGTGCTGAATTTAAAATACATTTAGATGTGCTTCATGCATGTGCACTTAAAGCATTAAAAAATAATGAACCTCTTTTTGATAATATTGAATCTTTAGAACATAGAACTAGATTGAGACCTTATTTAGTTTATGTTCAAGCCATGTCTTATATAGCTTTTAAAGAAGGATATAGTAAAACAGATATTGGTAGAACAATTAAAAGAGATCATGCAACAATTATAAATTCAATAAAACAAGTGGAAAATGCTTTTTTTACTAGTGAATTTATGGTGATTGAAGCATTTAATAATATAACTAAAGAAATACGAGCTTATGTGGGAACTCTTCCAGAAAATATTAAAACACAAATTAACACCAAATCAGGCATTTCTTCTGTTTGGAATGAAGCAAAAAACTACCGTGCCATCTAAATTAGATATAGAAATAACCGATTTAGTAGCAGAAGGGTTTTTAATATATGACGATGGAACGTATAAATTAACATCTCAAGCCAAAGCTTTTATAGCTCACCTAGATAATTATTTTATTAAAGCAAAAAAGAAAACTGATATCCAATTAATGGGTAAGGACTTTGCAGATAAAATAAATGACTATAGAGAAACATTTCCAAATAAAAGATTACCCAGCGGTAAACCTGCAAGAGTTAATGTTAAAATGTTATCAGAATCATTTAGATGGTTCTTTGAAACATATGAGTATGAGTGGAAAGATGTAATAAAAGCTACTAAAATGTATGTAAATGAATACAGGAATGCAGAATATTTATATATGCAAACCAGTCAGTATTTCATATGCAAGCAAGACAAACATAGGGTTAAATCTTCGACCCTAGCTGACTACTGTGATATGATCAGAGATGGTATAGATACTGAAGAAAAAACCTTTAAAGAAAAAGTAGTATAATGAGTAATAAATCAGGATCATGGGTAGGGCAATATGCTGCATTTAATGAAGCATTAAAATATATGTATGCTAGACAAAAAGGTGAAGAAAAATCTATTTACACTCCTTGGCCTAAATTCAATGATGCTGCTACAGATGGTTTAGAATGGAATACATTAACTGTTATTGGTGGTAGACCTGGATCAGGTAAAACTTTAATAAAAGATCAAATTATTAGGGAATCATTTGAATTAAACCCTAATGATGAATTTAGAGTGTTAGAGTTTCAATTTGAAATGGTTGGAAGAACATCAGCTATTAGAGAATTTAGTTCTATTACCGGTAAAACATACAAAGAATTATGTAGTGCAGGTAGTATACTTGGTACAGATATAATAAACCATTGCCATCAATACGCTAAGGAAAGGGTTAAAAATCCAGTAGATATTATTTCTACACCTATGACAGTAAATCAAATGCGTGAGCAAATTGATGTTTATATGGATTTACATAAGGGTGCAAAAACTATGATTACTCTAGATCATACTATGCTAGTAAAAAGAGCTCCTTATCAGAATAACACATTAGATATGTTATTTGAATTAGGTGAGTTTTTTACTCAATGTAAAAGAGATTATCCTTGTTTGTTTATTGCACTATCACAACTCAATAGAAATATTGATAGCCCAGAAAGAGCAATAGACGGTAAGTATGGTAATTATATACTTGAATCAGATATATTTGGTTCAGATGCTATGTTACAACATGCAGATATGTTAATAGGTATTAACAGGCCAGCTAAACAAAAGATTAGGTTTTATGGCCCTGATAGATATATCATTGAAAATGATAGAACATTAGTATTACATTTTCTTAAAGCAAGAAATGGTGATGCACGAATGAGTTTCTTTAAAGCTAAATTTGAGCAAATGAAAATTGAAGAAATGGATACACCTGGTCAACAGGAAAGAAGATAATAAACAAATAACAATAATGTCAATAAGCACTGAAGAACGCAAAAAAAGAATCTCTATTTTAAGAGAGGAGCATGAAGATTACTTTCAAACATCAGGTAATATAAATGCACTATACTATCCTAAAATGGCATATAGGCCATCAGGTAAGGATGATTTACATGTTACATTTTTTCCTAGTGAATTAGAAAAAGAAGAAGACATCTATACTGAATTTGTAAGTATAGACTATGTAAGTGAAGATCCTAAAAGAACTTTATATATTGTTAAACATAACCCACACTGGAAGTCTGAGTATGAATTAATTACAAGTAATAAAGGATTTGTAAGACACATGATACCTGTTAATGAATTGGGGGTTATTAATGATATAACAGGTAGAAATAAGAAGGAAGGTTTTATAAATACTAAAATAGTAGAACCAACTCTTGTACCAGATTTAGGTTTAGAAACATTGTTTGATTTACCCAATCCCGATAAGGTATCAGATACATCTTTATTAGTAGATAAACTTGAAGATATTAATCAAACATTGATAACATTAACCAAAGTAATAAATAAATTAATTAAATAACCATGGCACAAAGTGTATTAGTAATTGCAGACTCAGGAACTGGTAAGTCAACAGCAATAAGAGATTTAAATCCAGAAGAAACTTTCATTATAAATATTGCCAATAAGCCTTTACCTTTTAAAGGTTGGAAGAAAAACTACACACAAATATCTAAACAAAATGAAAAAGGAAATCTAGCATCACATTCTTCTGCTGCAGCAATTATTAAAGTTGCAAATCACGTAGATCAAAAATTGCCACATATTAAAACACTTGTCATAGATGACTGGCAGTATATGAGCTCTTTTGAGTATTTTGATAGAGCTAATGAAAAAGGTTATGATAAATTTACTCAGATTGCAGCAAACTTAGCTATGGTCGCAAAGCTTCCAAAAGATTTGAGAGATGACCTAATTGTTATCTTTTTAACTCATTCTGAAGATTCAACTGATATCAATGGTAATAGAAAAATTAAAGCTAAAACTGTTGGTAAAATGATTGATAATACATTAACTTTGGAAGGTCTGTTTTCAATAGTTTTATTTGGGAAGGTAAATAAAAACGATGATGGTGAACTTATTTATGGTTTTGAAACTCAAAACAATGGAGAGAACACATGTAAATCACCACAAGGTATGTTTGAAGATTTCTTCATTCCAAACAACCTGCAGTACGTAATAGACTGCATGAAAAAATATGAAGAATAAATAATTAATTAAATAAAAACCAAAAAAGTTATGTTAAGTACTAGTGGAATGAAAGCCGGAAACGGCAAAGAAAAGCCGGTTTTAGAACCAGGCAATCAAGTTGTTAAAATAAATGAAATTACATTTACTAAAACTCCTTATGATGCAGAAGCATATAATGTTATGTTACATGTAGAAGGAGAGCCTATGGAAGGAGATTTTCAAGGTTTTTTAGTAGATGTTAATAAACCTGATGGCATGCGTTATGCGGGTCAAGTTGGAAGAGTGAGAGCAACTCAGTATGCATTTAAAGATACTACACTTCCAAGTGGCGTTGAAATTAGTAGAGATACTGAAGTTATGAAAGCTATGATATTTTTAGCTGAACAATTAGGTAAACGTGCTGAATTAGATGCTATCCAAGCAAACACAATTGAAGAATTTATGATTGCTTGTAATGGTGTATTATCAGGACCTACATATGTTAATGTATGTCTTGGAGCTCGTGAATGGGAAAATAAAGAAGGTTATATGAATAATGATCTGTTTTTACCTAAAAGAAATAAGGGTGAAGTACCTATTGAGTCAATAGATGTTGAAATTAGTGCTTCTAAATTAATGACCTATGACAGCAATAATAAAAATCATTTTAAAGCCGGAGTAAAGAAAGTTGTTGCTGAAACAAATAGTTTTGAGCCAGCAAAAACATCTGGTGATGATTTTGATTTGTAAGTTGTTGATATAAAATTAATGGGGGTGGCTTCGGTCATCCCCTTTTTTTTATTTAATTTTAGCTATTATGTTTAACACAAAAAATTTAGTACTAAATGAATCTGATATACCTAGCTATTGGGTATTTCAATATTATTTAAATTTATCTGAACCATTAACAGGTCAGGATATAAAAATTACATCAGTATTTAATCCTAATGAAAAAACTCCTAGCTTTTGTGTTTATGTAGATACAAAAATTAAACAGTATAAGTTTAAAGACTTTTCTACAGGAAAAAATGGTAATAAGATTGACTTGGTTAAAATGATGTTTGATTTAGAATATTCAGCAGCATCAATGAAAATTGTAAAAGACTACAATATTTATGTTAAAACAAATGGATTTGAAAAAATAGATTTTAAACCAGCTGCTAAATGGGTGGTTGATTTTGTTAAACCAAGACCATGGAATGAAACTGATGGTGCTTATTGGCTATCATTTAGAATTGGAATGTCTATTTTAACAGAATATAATGTTAAACCTATTGAATATTATAATCTTATTAAATCTGAGTCTGATCAAGTTAAAGCATTAAAAATACAAGGTAATAGTCTTTATGGATACTTTAATAAAGCAGGAGAGGTATATAAAATCTATCAACCTACCAGTAGTAAACATAAATTTCATAAGGTAAAATCATATTTACAAGGCTATGACCAATTAAAATTTAATCAGCCATACTTAGTGATATGTTCCTCATTAAAGGATGCATTGTGTTTGAAAGGTATGGGTTATAATATAGAGGTTATAGCTCCAGATAGTGAGAATACTATGATTAAACCGCATGTCATTGAACATTTAAAAAAAAAGTATAAAAAAGTAATAACCCTTTTTGATAATGATGAAGCGGGTAAAAAAGCAATTAATGCATATGCAAATGCATATAAAATTGATGGCTTTGCTTTGACTATATGCAAAGACATATCAGATGCTATGAAAGAACATGGACTTGAGAAAGTTCATGCTCATTTAAAACCTTTATTAAAATTGGCATTAAAATAATAATATGGAAAATAAAAAATGGTTTATACCTGGGTCAGTGCCCAGTAGTAAAAATGGAAGAAGATGGACAGGTAAATACTTTATAGCTAGTAAAGCTGTAATGAATTATAGAAAAGTAGCTAAGGATTATTACGCAAAATATGCTGATGATTTTAAAGCTGAGCTAGCTAAGCATACATTACCAGCAAAAATATCTTTTACATTTGTTAGAGGAAGTCGTCATAAATTTGATTATATCAACCCCGCACAAACAGTGCAAGATGATATGGTTAAAGCAGGATGGATTGAGGATGACAATGCAGAATTTATTTTACCTGCCTTTGAACAGTATTCTTATGATAAAAAAAATCCAGGCGTTTACATAGAAATCTTAAAAGATGAAGTGTAGTTTATGGAAACAATCTGACATAACAATAGATGAATTTTTTGCAATAAGGTGTTTATTAAATGGCTCTAAAGAAGATTTTTTAATAGGAAAAAGTAATTTAAAAAATTTAAATTATAATGATATGGGAATAGTAAATATACTATTTGCAAAATCTTTGTCTCTTGCAAAAAGAAATAGATTTATATTATCTATTGATGTTGGTCCACTTGGAAATTTATTTTCTTACCATGACTTAATTGGAAAATCTATTTATAAAACAATAGTACAAAGAGCAAATAAAAAAATCTATAAACAAATACTTTATCAAATTATGAAAAATTAAAAACTATGAAAAACATACAAGATTTAGTTGCAAAGACAACTAAAGAATTAATTTTAGATGAGCCCTTTTATGGGCTTTTTTTAATTGGTATCAATAAAAACTATAGTGACAGAATACCTACAGCAGGTGTTAGTAAATTAGGAATTGGTATGCAGTTGACAATAAATCCAGAATTTTATATGAATTTAAGCTTGCCTCATAGGGTGGGATTAATCAAGCATGAGCTTTTACATATTGCTTTTGGACATTTAATAATGAGAGATCTATATTCTGATCATAAATTATTTAATATAGCGGCTGATTTAGAAATTAACCAATATATAGACGAGAATAAACTTCCTGATGGCGGATTAATTTTGTCAAGTTTTCCTGAATTAAATCTTCCTCATAAGGCGGGAACAAAAGTATATTACAACCTTTTAGAAAAAGCACAAGAAGATGGTACATGTCCCTCTTTAGATAGTCTATTAGATCAGATGGATGGAGAATCACAATATTGTCATAGTACTTGGGAAGATTTTGATGATTTATCTGAATCAGATAAAAAATTAGTACAAAAGCAAATAGAGCACCAATTAAAGGAGTCTGCTGAACAAACACTAAAGAAGCAGGGTCATGTACCGGGTGAGTTAGCTGAGCTTATACATAGGCTTACTCATATTGAACCAGCTAAATTTGATTGGAAAGGTTATTTGAAAAGGTTTGTTGGTAATTCTAGTGTAGTATACACAAAAAAGCTGAGACGTAAGTATAACAAACGGTATGCTGTTAATCCTGGCCTTAAAATCAAGTTTAAGAATCATATCCTTGTTGGTGTTGACACAAGCGGATCTGTAAATAATGATGAGCTAAAAGAATTCTTTAATGAATTAGCACATATGGTTAAGACTGGTCATAAAATAACTGTAGCACAGTGTGATACTCAGCTCAAGAATGTAAAGGAGTTTAATCCAAAACAAGATTGGGAAATACACGGTAGAGGTGGGACATCATTTCAACCTGTAATAGATCATTATAATGAAAAAAAAGGGTCATACACGGCACTTATATATTTAACGGATGGAGAAGCATACCCTCCAGAAGATTGTCCTAAAAACACTTTATGGGTACTTAGTAGTATATCTAATATGAATGACGAATTACCTGGTCAAGTGATAAAATTAAATTAATGGGACGTTATTATCAAGGAGACATTGAAGGTAAGTTTGTTTTTGGTTCTCAAAGTAGTGGCGCAGCAGATAGATTTGGTGTAGCAGGTCATACACCTGGCTATTTAGAGTATTATTATACTGAAGCTGATTTACCAGATCTTGAATCTGAACTTAAGAAAATAGAAAATTCATTTAAAAAATATAAAATTCCTTTATTAGCTTATTATGATTTGTTTGGTGTAAATGATGATGTTGAAATATCATTTGAAGAATATATTCAAAAAGGTGGTTTTAAAGCTATGAATGCTAAAAAACAATTTGATTTTAATGACTATAGAATAGGTAGAAAAATTCTTGATTGTATCAAGGAACATGGAGAATGTAGTTTTACCGCAGAATTATAAATAAAAAAAACAATTAAAAAAATGGCTCAAGTAAATTTAAATGTAACAGAGTTAAAAGATTTTGTAAATCACATTATCAAAAATAACAGATATTTACAAGAAAATAATAAAGCCCCTGTCTCTATAGAGGTGGTGGGTGAATCAGGTATTGGTAAAACTTCTACTATTGTTGAATTAGCTGAAGAAAACAAATTAAAATTTGTTAAACTTAACCTTGCACAGATAGAAGAGTTGGGTGACCTAGTAGGGTTTCCTGTAAGACAATTTCAAATGTTCAAGGAGAAAACAGTTGCCAACCCAAATAAAAAGATTGATGATCTTAATTATACTGCAGCACAAAGATCCGCTGCATCAATAGATTTAGCTAAGATGCCTGCTACTATTACTAAAAAAGTAGGCATGTGGGTAGATGAACTTGCTGTACAGGAGTATCTAAAAAATGGGTATAAGATGACAGGTAAGAACAGAATGTCTTATTGTGCACCAGAATGGATTGCAGATGCTAAAGAAGGTGGTATATTATTACTGGATGACTGGAATAGAGCTGATACAAGATTTATCCAAGCTGTTATGGAATTAATAGACCGTCAGACTTATATCTCATGGACGCTCCCAAAAGATTGGCACATTATGTTAACAGCAAATCCTGATAATGGAGATTATATGGTTAACAGTGTAGATAGTGCACAGAAGACCAGATATGTAACTGCTAATCTTAAGTTTGATGTTAATGTATGGGCTCAATGGGCTGAAGGTGCGGGGATTGATACAAGGTGTATTAACTTTTTACTTCTTCATCCTGAACTTGTAACTCAAGAAACTAATGCAAGATCTATAACAACTTTTTTTAACTCTATTTCAAGTTTTGATAATTTTGAAGATAATTTATCTTTAATTCAAATGATTGGAGAAGGTTCTGTAGGGGATGCATTTGCTTCTATGTTTACAACATTTATTAATAACAAACTTGATAAATTAGTTACACCAAAAGATTTGTTGACTCATGATAATGAATCATATATTTTAGGTGAATTAAGAAGTTGTATAGGAAAAGATGACACATATCGTGCTGACATTGCTGCTACATTAGCAACACGTTTAGCAAATTATGCTGTCGTGTATTCTAAAGAAAGCACAGTTACTCAGAAAATTACTGATAGATTAAAATCACTTTGTACAAAAGATTATTTTACTAATGATCTAAAGTATTTGGTTGTAAGAACTATCTTTAATGGCAATAAGCAAAAGTTTAATAAATTAATGATGATACCAGAAATCATTAAAATGACAATGAAATAAAATAAAATGCATTACTACTGTATTGTTTGTGGACAAAATTTTTTGTCTGAAGTTAAAGAAAAGGTTTGCACTAGTTGTTCAAGCCCTCACATAGTTAATAAAGAAGAAAAAGAAAAATAATGGCTAATAAATCAGTTTACCAAAATTATGATGTTGATGCATTAAAGCACTTCGGACTAGACAATGACCCCACTCACGGGGTCATTGTTGGTTCTGAAGAAAAAGATGTATTACTAACACAAGATGGAACTACATTTCAGAAAATACGAGATACTTTATCAGATCCAACTGAAACAAGTACTACGTTTATAACTAAGAAAAAAGCTTTTATACTTCCTAAATGTGATGTATCACAAGATAGATTAAAAGCTGCTTTAAAAGAGCATGGCATAAAAGTTACAAATGATTATACTCAAGCTGATCTAATTGTAGGACATAACGAGATTGCTGGCAGTTTTAATAATGGGGAAAATATTCAAAGTACTGTGCTTTTAGCCAAGCTTTGGAATTATGAGTTAGCAACGGGCTATTCTAGGAGAGGTAATTCAGCAATAATAGCGAATCTTCTTGATAATACTGCAAATGGTATTATAGTAACACCTAAAATAACCGACAATATTAGAAATTGGGACTTAACGATTGAAAAAAATCTTTATGATCAATGGATGATAACAGGAATGGCTATAAATCTAGCTTATATAATAGAGACAACCAATGTATCTGTAGTAGACCCAGAAACTATATTATGTAGCTCTGCTAATAAATTAATTTTAGATGAAGAACTACTAACTGATATTACTAGACAATTAAACGGAAGTAAAGAAGATGTTATGTTAGCTGCTAAAATTATACCTACTATAGATTATTCACAAAATTTTCATTTTTTATGGCAATTTGCTCAAAATAATAATCACGTAGTATATTCTTTTAATCAAGATAAGGACATGCAATATTGGATAAAAGAATCTAATTTTATAAGGTTTAGCAATGCTTCTGCTCAAGATATGATTTTATGGTTAGAAAGAAAAGATAAATTAGATAAAATATCATTCAGATACTTAGAACCAACAGTAAGGAGAGAAATCTCTATACACAATAGAGACTTATATGTATTTCAAGTCTCTGTAAAAAAAGAATATCAGAAGTACTTAACAATTAATGAATAAGCAATGAAAAAAAGATATGATATTAGTATATACACTAATGATGACAATATTGTAAAAGGTAAAGACGGTAGATTTAGATTAAAAGGTTCGGCATTTAATATTTCTTATACTGGATACTGGATGGCACACTCAAGTCGTTTAGGAGTATCAAAGGAATTAAAAAAAGCTATGGGCATTAGTTTTAAAAATAAAGAAAAGTTCTCTATACAAGATAAAATTATATATAGATTTCCCAAATTAGATTTGCCTAGACAAAAGGTTGATTTATTAAAAGAAAAATATAATGTTAAAGTAATTAGAGATCCTAAAAAAGCAAATGTGCATGTAGTATCAGAAAAACTATTTGAAAATTTATTTGAAAGTCTTTGGAACACATCTGTACCATTTAAAGATTTTTTTAATGTGCTTGATAATTTAAAAAAAAATGATTATTTAACAGATTCTGCTTTATCTGTAGCTAATGAATTAATTAAACAGTATGAACTTACTGATTCTATGATTAGACTTTGGTCTCCATATACTCATGGTTCTTCAAATGGAGATCAAATGAGGGACTTTCTTGTAGAGAATATAAGTAATATTTCTATTGGGGAACGTAACACTATAGATGTAGTATTACCAGATAAAAATGTAAATGACTTTTTAAATATTAAAAATAGTAATATAGATACGGTTTATGATACTGATATTACAGAAATTATAGATAAAGAATTAGCCATTATAAATAATACTGAATATGATAACATTTTAAAAATGATAATGAGTTCAGATAAGGATAATAGATCTTTAGCATTAGAAATGTTAGCTAATTGTAATATTAATAAATCATTTGATGTAGTATCTGGTATTTTTTATTGGGAATATGATTGGTTAAAAGATACAACCAATTGGAATACTGTAAATGTTAAAGCTTTAAGAAAAAGATTATCTAAATATTCTGGTGGAACTAATAACCATAATATTTATTCTTATAATAACTACATAAATTACTTAATTGAAGACAAACAATTAACTGAATTTGCTATAAATAAAACTAGAGAAAGTCTCTATAAAAATGTTTTAGGTAGTTTGGTTGGAGATTGTGCAGAGGTTTTTAATGTAAAGTTTGATAATTTAACTTTAAAAGAAAAATTAATAGAAAATATAATAATTCATGACTAGAAATCAAGAAAAAGAACAAGTATTTTATGCAAAAAAGGATTTTCGCTTTAGCTACTCTTCTTTAAATAAACTTTTATTTTCACCATCTTTATTTTATAAAGAATATATACTACGCGATAGAGAAGTAAGAACAGACAAACATCTTGTTGAAGGTAAACTTGTACACTGTATGCTTTTTGAACCTAAAAAAGTTACTGAAAAATTTAATGTTGTTCCTGGGAAAAGCCCTAGTGATAACATTAGAAAAGTAATGAAAGATATGTCTCTCCATACAGATGCAGAAACACTGGTCTTATGTGAAGATAGGATAATATTAGAATCATTAATGACTTTGAATCTTTTTCAGTCTCTTAAAACAGATGAACAGAGACTTAAAAAAGTTGTCACAGAGGACAATGAACCCTATTGGAAATTTTTATCTAATAATAATGTAGATGTTGTTGATCAAGATACATTAGAGCGGTGTGCTGATATGGTGGAAACACTTAAACAGAATGCAGATGTAATGGCTTTATTTGAACAACAACAGACAGAGTTTGAACTAGATCCTATTGAAACACATGCAGAAGCATTTTTAAAGTCAGATTTAGTAGATAACTCGTTTGGTCTTCATGGTTTTATAGATTTTTATAAAATTGATCATGATAAAAAAGAAGTTATTATCTGTGATTTAAAAACTACAGGTAAAACTATTTCTGATTTTCGCGAGACTATAGACTTTTATAATTATTGGTTGCAAGCAGCCATATATTGTAAATTAGTTTATGATACATTAGGAGAAAAAGCGGAAGAATACACTATAGCTTTTAAATTTGTTGTAATAGATAAGTATAAACAAGTTTATGTTTTTGATGTTACTGAAGAGACTTTAGCCGGTTGGGCTGATGGATTAGAAGGAGTTATCAAGGTTGCTGCTTATCACTACAGTGAAAAGAATTACCAGTTACCCTATGATTTCATTGTAGGAAACATTAAATTGTAGTATGAAAACGGTGTACACAGATTATTTTCAAAAAAGTAAAGTATTTCTTTATCCTTTATTAAAGTTAAAAAAAGGTATAGCTTATGTTCCCATACAAACTTATGTTTGTTGGGAGCAGGCTTATACCATTAATGATTACAGATTTTTTTGTGAGTATCATGCACCGGCATCAGTTAAGTTTATTAAATTTTGTGATATATATCTAAAAAGTCATAAACTTTTTCTTGAACACTTAGATCTTGGAGACAACAAACATATTTTTATTTTTGATTATAAAGGTTATAAAAAAGATTTTGATAGATTTATAGAAGGAAAATATTCACAATTTAGTTTGGATACTAAAATAATTATATTAGATTTCTTTAATACTTCAGGTAATATGTCTAATGTTATACATTCTTTTTTATCTCCTGATAAAGCTCATGCAGATTATGCAGAGGCTTTAAATATAAGTATAGAAAAAATTATTGATGTTTATGAAATATGCAGCATACCGGATATTGAAAAAGAGACATTTTATAAAAAAAATGAAATATTAGATGGTCTATTAGATAAGAACTCCATATATTTGGAAAAATAATAAAACTTAAATATGTCAACACAAATTGGACAAAACATGATGCTGATTAATTCCAGCTTCAGAAATGCTAAATCGTTTACTTTAATTCCAGTGAGCAATGACTCACCATATGTAGAGGCTATGTTTGACCCATCGTCAAGCATTTTAGCCATTATTAGTAAGGTTATGAAACAATCTTATCACATGGTTCCAAAACTTAATGATAATGGAGAACCTATAAGACTTAAAACACCAAATCAACAAAGTGGTAAAACTGTTAAAGAAGAAAGAAGATTAGTAGATACTTTTTCTGAGTTTTATTTAAGTGATAAAAATGATATTGAAACATTTATTCATATGTTTGCGGTTAACGCAAAAGACTTTGATTACAATAGCTTTTTTGTTGATGTAAAGGAAACAAAAGTTTCTAAAATTATAATGCCAAGCTAGTAGTAAACAATTTTGTTTGCTTTTCCCCTTACCCGGTCAATTAAAGGCACATTAATCTGTGTCTTTTTTTGGCTTTAAAATACAAATATTTATATGAAACATTGGGTGATGGATTACGAAACTTTAACTAATTGTTTTACAGGTGTTTTTGAACATTACAAAACTCAGGAAACTGAAATTTTTGTTGTTCATGATCTGCAGAATGATTTATTAAAATTTATTAATTTTTTAGAAAATAATATAAAAAACAAAGAGTGGCATATATCCTATAATGGATTAGCATTTGATGCACAAGTCACTCATTATATATTAGACAATCATTTTTTATGGAAAGATTTAAAAGGCTGTGAAATAGCTAACATTATCTATAAGTATGCTCAATCCTGTATTACTAAATCTAATAATAGAGAATTCAGTGATTACCCTCAATGGAAAATGTTAGTGGGTCAAATAGACATATATAAAATGCATCATTGGGACAATCCCGCTAAACGTTCTAGTCTTAAGTGGATACAATACAGTATGGACTGGCAGAATATAATTGATATGCCAATTCATCATGAGACAGAAATAACTACACAAGCAGAAATTGATCTCATAATTACCTACTGTATTAATGATGTAAGATCTACTAAAGAAATCTATAATAGATCTAAGTCACAAATAGCTTTAAGAAAAGAACTTACCAAAGAATATGGTATTAATCTTTTTAGCGCATCTGAACCACGAATAAGCAAAGAGATTTTTGGTTATTTTTTAACTAAAAAACTTGATATTTCTAAAAGAGATCTTAAACAAATGAGAACTTATAGAGGAACTATTAAAGTTGCTGATATAATTTTACCTTATATTAAGTTTACTTCTTTAGAATTTAATGTTTTATTAGATAGGTTTAAAGCTATAGAAGTTGATGCAATAAATCTTAAGGGTAGTTTTAAGTATAACATCTTATATAAAAATGTAAAAACACATTTTGGATTAGGTGGAGTACACGGGGCTGCAGCAAAAGGTATATATGAACCAAGTGATGATATGATGATACTATCATCTGATGTTACTAGTTTTTATCCCAATCTTGCTATTAAGAATAAGTGGTCTCCAGGTCATTTTCCAAAAGAAGCATTTTGTGATCAATATGAATGGTTTTTTGAAGAGCGTAAGAAGATCCCTAAGAGCAATCCAATGAACTATGTATATAAGATTATACTTAATTCTACTTTTGGCCTTAGCAACGATGAAAAGAGCTTCTTTTATGATCCAGAGCTTTGTATGAGGATTACTATCAACGGGCAACTGTCCTTAATGATGCTTTATGAGCAGATTATGGAGAGAATACCAGGTGCTATTTCTTTATTACAGAACACGGATGGTGTAGAAACTATTATACCTAAAGCGTACTATGATGAATATATGCTTATATGTAAAGAATGGGAAGAGATTACCAATCTTAATTTAGAGCATGATGAATATCAAAAGTTAATTTTAGGAGATGTCAATAATTACATAGGAATAAATAAATATGTAACTACAGATATAACAAAATGGAGAGACATAAAAGATGCCAATCCTCATTATCTATTTAAAGTAGAAAATGATAAATTTAGTTTTGCTCCAGTAAAGTTGAAAGGCAGGTTTGATTTTCATAACTTACAGTTACATAAAAATAAATCTAAATTAGTTATACCTAAAGCAATTTATGAGTATTTTGTTAATAATGTTCTTCCTGAAGAATATTTAAATACAAACAAAAATATACTTGATTATTGTATTGGTGGTAAGTCTAAAGGAGATTGGAAACAAGTAGCTAGAAAAATTGAAAATGGTTCTTTTGTTGAACGAGATTTACAAAAGATTAATAGATATTTTATAGCTAAATCTGGAGTAAAAATGGTTAAAGTTCATAAAATAGATAAAAGGGAAATACAATTAGAAGCCGGACGTTGGTTGCAGATTGTTTTTAATGATATGAAAATTGAACCTAAATGGGAAGATTATAATATTGATAAGAAATATTACCTTGATTCTATTGAACAAGAAATAAATGGAATAATAAATGTGGCTTCAAATCAATTAACACTTTTTTAAATGACAGTTGAAAATATACATAAAAAAAGCCCCAAGGGTGCTATAAGATTTTCTTTAACTCTATCTGATGAACAGAAAAAAGCTAAGACGAAAATATTAAATTATCCTTTTACATTCATAGTTGGTAAAGCAGGTAGTGGTAAAACACTGCTTGCTGTCCAAATTGCTTTAGATATGTTTTTTAAAAGAAAGTATAATAAAATTATTATTACTAGACCTACTATATCTACTGAAGACAATGGTTTTTTACCTGGGTCTGAAAAAGAAAAAATGGAGCCTTGGTTAGTCCCTATTAGATCTAACATGAGAAAAGTTTATAATAAACCTCAAATATTAGAAAAATTAGAGAAAGAAGAAAATATTGAATTGGTTTCATTAGCTCACTTCCGTGGTAGAACGTTTGACAATTCCATAATTATTATAGATGAATTTCAGAACTTAACCAGAGCTCAGTTAGCAATGGTATTAGGAAGACTTGGAAAAGATTCAATGATGATTCTTTGTGGAGATAGTCAGCAAATAGATTTAAAAGATGCCAACTATTCTGCTATACATGAAGTGGCTAAAATAATTAGTTCTGATTTTGTACATAAAGTTATTTTAACAGATAACCACCGTCATCAGGCTTTAAATGAGGTGCTAGATTTACTAGCAAATAATTAAAAGAAATATTATAATGATTTGTTTAAGGCATTATAATTTATTACATTTACATTTTAAAAGTTTAAACTATGCGCTATAAAAAAGCAACACAAACAACACAAAATTATTTAGAAAATACACCTTTACCGGTTCATGGTAAGAGTTATACAGTTATATCACACAAGAGTGTGATAGATAACACAAAAAAATTATTGAAGGATAGTGGTTTTACTATTACTCAAGAAATATATAGAGCAAACATGAATGCCCAGGTTGCCCAAGGCATATATCATATTCGCCCTGATAATACTCAAAATGATTTAATCAATAATGAGAAAGAATTAGGGATGATGTTTGCCTGGACTAACTCTTATGACAAGAGTACAAGGTTTCAATGTGCTATAGGAGCACAAGTTTTTGTATGTGGCAATGGTATGATGTGTGGAGATATGATGAATTTCAAAAGAAAACATACAGGATCAGCAGGTCATGACATGGTTGTGCAATTAAGTAACCAAATCAAAAATGGTGAAAAGCATTATACAAGAATGATCACTGATAGAGACGCATTAAAAAATATATCTCTAACTAAACGTGAACAATCTGAATTATTAGGAAGATTGTTCATTGATGAAGAAATTATTACCTCTTCACAGATTAGTTGTGCTAAAAAGGAAATAAATAAACCTTCTTATATTTACAGCAGCAATGATGACAATGCTTGGACATTTTATAATCATATAACTCATTCATTAAAAATGTCTCCTCCAAGAGATTGGATGCAGGATAGCCAAAACTTTCATGATTTTATGATGACTGAAGTTGTACAAGCGCATTCACAAAGTGCCATTGCTGATATTGATTTTTCAAATTTTGAAACTAATCAGGATCCGAATTTTAATATTGATGATGTAAAAAATATCATTAATGAAAATGTTAAAGCAATTGAAATTGATGAGGAAATAAAACCTCTGCATTTAAACCATGAATTTTATACAATTTAATAGTTGATTGTTATTGGGCAAATACTAATAATAGCAGGTTGCATGTATCTTTGTTTCAATAATGAATTTGAAAATCGAGAAAGATAACCAACCGGGGGAGATTTTAATTTCCCCTGGCTTTCTCTTATTCTTTAATTAAAAAAAAATGACTGAAAAAGAAATTCATAACTTAATGGAAGTTCAGTATTTATATGGAAGATTAGATGAACTACATAAAGCTTTCATCGCCATCACTAATATAAATAATTCAAGAAAAATTGATCAACGTTTAGATAAGTATTATAATAAATTAAAAAACACTAGTGAGATGGCTTATCATCTCTATCAGGTTCAAAGAGCAACAACTGATGTGTTTCAAAATAAATCTAAACTAAAAATAAAAGCGCTTTTACAATCTTCTTTAGCACATATTGATTCTAAAGAATTAAAAGAAGATATTAAAAAGCAAATAGATAGTTATACATAAACTTAAAAATAAAATGGTTAAAAATATAAAATTCAATTTAGAAGCTAGAGATGGTTTAAAAAGAGGCGTTGATGCATTAGCTGATGCTGTTAAGGTTACATTAGGACCTAAAGGAAGAAATGTTATTATCAGTAAATTCTTTGGTGCTCCTCAAGTAACCAAAGATGGTGTTACAGTAGCTAAAGAAATTGAATTAGAAGACCCATTAGAAAACATGGGAGCTCAGATGGTTAAAGAAGTGGCATCTAAAACTAATGACTTAGCTGGAGATGGAACTACTACAGCCACCGTACTTGCTCAGGCCATTATACATGAAGGCTTAAAGAATGTTGCTGCAGGCGCTAATCCAATGGATTTAAAAAAAGGGATTGATAAGGCCGTGATAGCCATTGTAAGCGACTTAAATAAACAAGTCATAAAAGTAGGTGAATCATCTGCTATGATCAAACAGGTTGCCTCTATTTCAGCAAATAACGATGAGGATATAGGAGAACTAATAGCCCACGCCTTTAAAAAGGTAGGAAGAGAAGGTGTGATTACTGTTGAGGAGGCTAAAGGTATGGATACATATGTTAATGTAGTTGAAGGTATGCAATTTGATAGAGGATACCTAAGTCCTTACTTTGTAACTAACCCTGAAAAACTAAGTGCTGAATTAGAGAATCCTTATATACTGTTGATTGATAAAAAAATCTCTACTATGAGTGATTTGCTTCCTATTCTAGAACCAGTAGCCCAGTCTGGCAAAGGTTTATTAATTGTTGCAGAAGATGTAGATGGAGAAGCCTTGGCTACTCTAGTTGTAAATAAATTAAGAGGAGGTTTGAAAATTGCTGCAGTAAAAGCTCCGGGATTTGGTGCAAGAAGAAAAGATATGCTAGAAGACTTAGCTATTTTATCAGGTGCTGTAGTTATATCAGAAGAAAGAGGCGTTTCTCTTGAGGATGTGGATTTAAGTATGTTAGGTTCTGCAGAAACTGTTAGTGTTACCAAAGACAATACTATTATTGTAAATGGCTCAGGGGACTCTTCTAAACTTAAAGATAGGATTGCTCAAATCAAAGGTCAAATTGATACTGAAACTAATACACACGATATAGAAATATTACAAGAACGCTTAGCTAAATTAGCAGGAGGTGTAGCAGTATTATATGTGGGTGCGGCTAGTGAAGTTGAAATGAAAGAAAAAAAAGATAGAGTTGATGATGCCCTGGCTGCTACAAGAGCTGCTGTTGAAGAAGGAGTTGTCCCTGGCGGAGGTGTTGCATTAATTAATACTAGTCTTTCACTAGTGGATTTACTATGTGATACTCCTGATGAAAGAACCGGTATTGAGATTGTTTATAGAGCAGTGAGAGCTCCATTCAGAATCATATGTGAAAATGCTGGTGTCAGCGCTGATGTAAAATTAGAAGGGGTAATATCAAGACCCACAGGAATAGGTTATAATGCTAAAACAGATCTCTATGTAGATATGTTAGAAGCTGGAATTATAGATCCTTGTAAAGTAACTCGTGTAGCTTTAGAGAATGCAGCATCAGTTGCGGGGATGATTCTAACTACTGAATGTGCCTTGATAGATATTAAAGGAGAAGCCCCTCTTATGCCCCCAATGGGATCTGGAGGGATGCCTGGTATGATGTGATAGTCGGATATGAAAAAGCTTATAGAATTTGCACTTATATGGTATAGTCAACAAATGGCTATACCATTTTGGGTTGTGGGTCATATTCATTTATCTATAGCTACATATCATGATGTATATGAAATATTAACCAGTGTAGGTTTAAATGTAATTGTTTTAATTGGATTTATCTTAGATTATAAAAAAACAAAAAAAGATGGAAATTGAAGAAAAAGATATAGGTGCTATAACTGCATGTGAAATGTTATACCCAGAAATGGCTAATGCATTTAGAGAAGTACAAGCAGAACAATATACTTTATTTTGTCGTAAACAAATGGATTATGGTCCTACCAACATTGCTTTAGGTAGGGATTTAGCAATAAAAGAAAATAAACAATTCAGTCACCAGGGTTTATGGTTTCGTATGAATGACAAAATATCTCGCATACAAAACTTGCTTTGGAATAATAAAGAAGAATACAATGAATCTTTAGAAGACTCTTGGATTGATTTAGCTAACTATAGCATTATAGCCATGTTAGTTAATAGAAATAAATGGGGTAAGTAAAACGTTTAAACTTTTACTGTTTTACTGTTACATTAATTGAACCAGCAACAGGTGATCCTGATAGGTCTACTAAACGTATTTGAAAACTACTTGTAGTTTTTGCAGTTATATAACTATTATTAGTTCCTGGTGAATCATCACAGTACACCATTATTTGGTAATTTGTATCAAGAGAAGATTGAGCCCAAGATACAGTCCATTCACCGGTACCTGTGTAAAGTACAGTTAATGCACCAAAACTACCACTAACAGCACTGCCACCAGATACTAAACCTGTAGTATTAGCTCTAAAAGAAACTTGTGTTAAAGGACTAGTTTCAGCATACGCATCAAATAAGACATTTAAAGTTGAACGGAATGCATTATGTGTACCTGATGCGTCACCCCATAACAACCAATCGCTACCCGTTGGAGCAGTAGATAAAGGACTTGATTCAACAATATTATCAGAACCTAAATAATCTACTCCAAAATTAATTGTATTAGGAGTTCCTGCTGTTAATCCTAAAGTAAGCCCCGTTCCTGTAAATGTAAAATCTCCACTCACAGCTGTTCCTCCTATATCAATACTATTTACAACAGTAGGGACTGCTATTTCTACAGTTGTATTATTCACACCAGAAAATGCAAGACTGATATTAGCTCCAGCTGTAACAGATGCAATATTACCTGGGCTGGTTACTAGATTACCCCATTTAATTTTTTTATTTTCATCTGCTCCTGGAGCCACATCTGTTACATAAAATAGATCGTCTGAAGTCATTCCTGTTGCTAGATCAACTAACGAACCCGGACTCATGCCTACAGTTACTACACCAGATGTTGTAGATGTAATAATACCGGCATAGCGAGCCTGATTAGATGCCACCACACTTGTAACAGGAACTATTGCATCAATTGTTATACGATCAGTTCCAGTATTAGTAAGAGTTATATTAGTGCCCTCTTCTAAAAGAATTAAATCTGTTGATCCACTTGATGCAGCTAAATTTATACCTACATTAGCGCCAATCGTGGAACTATATAAATCATATGTAGTGTCACCATCGGCCATAGCAACAATAAAGTCATCCATACGCATGGTAAAGGCTTCCATTTTAGGAACATAACTAGAACCAGTATTTAAAGAACTTTGACTTAACCTACTAAACTCAATGTAATCTTGAGTTGGTCTAAATGCGCTTTTTCTTTTTCCTAATTGTAAAAGTCCCAGAACCTCTTGTACGAATATACTCATGATATTTTTATATATATAAGGCGGCTACTGTAACTGTGGTTACTGCAGTATAATCAATTTCTAATGTACCCGCTGCACTATTAAAAGCATCTACTTCAAAAGGGCCTAAAAACCCTTCTTCACCTGCTGCTAATATTAGTGATGCTGTTTCTTTTGTTAATGTTCCTAATAAGGGATCTATAACTGTTGTGACAACAGGAACTACTGATGCAGTTACTGATCCACCACTTCCATTTTTTATATGAAAATACTGTATACCTGTATTTGTCAGCAAATCACCATCTGCTGATGCAGAAGCATAAACAGGCTTTAATCCTGCTTGTGTTATTTTTTGTGCTACTAAAGTTGCCATAATTTATTTTTTATCTATTTCTGTAGCCGTTTTTAAAAGCTGCTGACTGTTCAGGTTCAGAAGCTCTTGTAGATGAACGTTTTATCTCAACACCTCGTGCTGCTAAACGCATTCTAGTTGCTGTAGCGGTTGCATTTTTCTTAGCTTGTATATTAGCCGGGATTGTAGTTGGGTTATAATAACCGTTAGTTGTTTCCCTTTTAAATACTTCTCCCTGTAGAGGGAATGATGCTTTCTTTGCCATGATATTTATTTTTTTTATTTAACATAATCTTTTTTAGCAGATCTTCTAATATCTCCTGCGTTACCGCCATATGATGCTTTACTCATTATTGGATCTAATACAGAACCACCATCCCTAAAACCTTTTAAACCTCCTCCTTTGGCCATTGATGTCATTGCTGCTTTTTGTGGAGTAACATCTCCATCTCCAGCTCCATAAGTTTTTTTACTTCCCATATTTTCTAAATTTTATATATTATACTCTCTTACTTTAATTTACGAAATTATTTCCTACTTTCAGCACTGGTACCATAGTAATAAGCAAAAATGTTACTGATAACTACACCTTCTATCATACCCATTAGATGAATAAAAAGTTCATTTTCTAATACACTAGGTATATAGACTACTGCATATATTGTAAAAATAAATGAAAGTAATCCTGTTACACCAGTAAGCAACATCATCCAATCTTGCTTTTTAGTTTTAGCTATTTCAACTTCTCTTCTTCTTGCAGAATCTCTATCAGCTACTTCTAAAGCATACATTTCTTGAATATATGATTTAGCTAATTGCTTATCTTCTATAGACATGTTAGGATCTTCCTTAATAAGATTACCCACCATTCCTAATACACCTGCATCTGGCAATAACTCACCAGCAACAGTTAGAATACTTGGAGCAACCTTTAATAAGAATTCACCAAGTTTAGTATCTTTAAATTTCTTTTTATCTTCCATCTTACTATTTATTTATAGATTACCATGTTGACTAACATATCAAAAGGATTACCACCTGCATTTGCTGCTTTTACTCTAAATTGTGTAGTAGTTTGAGTATCTGCATATACTTGTGCAGCACCAACTAAAGCATTGCTAGATACATTAACTATATAATCAGCATTTGCTAAAGCTGTAGTCCATGATACAATCCAACTTCCTGTTGCATTATTAGTTATTGTTATTCCAGCTAAATCAGTTGTATAATTTGAGTTTATAATGCTAGATGCATCAAAAGAAAAATAACCTATAGGACCCAAGCTTTGTGCAGGGAAATTTCCTAAAGTTCCATCGCCTAATACAACTTGTGATGAAGAACCTGCCCCGGCTACACTAAGAGACCCATTAGCAGTAAGAGGTGTATTTGTAACACTAAATGCAGAAGGCATAGATAAACCAACGCTTGTTAAACCTGTGCCAGTTGTAGTTAAATCAATTTCATTATCGTGAGATGTAATAGTTATAGAAGCATCTGACGATGTTAATGATTTAAAATTAAGTATTTCACCAACTTTGTCTTTCCATAGACCCGCGCCTGTGCCTACATTAGCTGCAGTATTTGGTTCTCCTGTTGTAGTTATCTCTACATAATTGTCATCTGTAGATGTAGCAAATGTTAAGTTACTACTCATAGATTTTAAAGATCTAAAATATACAGTGCATGCCTGTGTTGTTACATCAACATCAGTCTTTTGATACACCGATCCTAAACCTGCTGGTATAAATACTGTAGGAGAGTTGGCATGAGCACAATGTTCTGCAGCAACTTTAAAATCTTTTACTTTAATAACCTTAACTGACTTGTAAGGAATAGGAGAAGCAATGCCCGTCATTTCAGGTTCTTCATTAACCCCTATAACTAAAACATCGTTAGGACCTGCTTTTTCTGCAAATATCCCTCTTCTAATTAAACTTAATACATCGGTTAGAATGTTCATATTTATTTTTTCTTCTTGGGTCCACTGTGTGTCCAACCACCCATTTTATACTCTTGATAATACTCTTCACCTTTTGCATTAGAGGTTATTCTTTGTGCATCTCCCCCTTTTCTCATTTTTTCTTCTAGTGAAGAATACATGAGGCTATCTATTTCACCACCAGAGCTTTTACAAAGAAGCTTAGCTTGTTGCTTCAATTTTTGACGTTGTAATCCGTGCTTTTTCATGATTTATTATTTAATAATCTAATGTAAATGTTACAATAAGTAAGTATAGTTTTAAAGTGGAATACTCACATTCATCATCAGGAGTCATATGTTCCCAGCCTAATGCACATCTATTATGCGGCCAATGAAATGCTATTTCTAAACTCCAATTCATTATTACTTACAACTACAATTTTTACATGTACACCCTTTTTCATATGCGCAGATTTCTTTTTTACAATGGCCTAAGCATACTAAACCAAAAGTCAACCAACGAATAATTATACAGAGGTTTCTCATAACTATAATTTATAAACTATTTTTTACCTTTAATAGCTTTTTTGACAGCTTTAGCTCTTGATTTAGTTTCTTTAACTACCTCAATTACTTTTTCATCTACTTCAGTTTTAGACCATAAATAGTTCCAAACATCTTGCAGACTGCAGCTCCATAACAAACAAAAAAATTTCTTAATCATATCTTTATACTTTATACTATTAATATACAAATTTCTTGCAACTTAAACAAATATTAAAGCACTCTACTTGTTTTTGAGCCTTTCATTTTCTTTTTCCAAGAAATCTACTTTAACATGTAATGTACTTACTTCTTTTGTTAAAGAAAGTATTTGATCTCTCATAATATCCTTCTCTTCAGAACTATCCACCAATAATTTTTCTAATCTTTTAACTCTATCTCGCAGGTCATCTCTATACATATTTTGATCTGTTCTATCTAATGTGTCTAATTCAGTTTTTAATTTAATTCTACGTTCATAAAATCTCCATGCTCCAGCAGAAAATAGCACAGTTATCACCGTAACTAATACGTTAGTTATGTTGTCATATTGATCCATTTTACTTTTTTTGTTTTCTATAATATTGAGATGTGACCGTTATTAAATTTATGGTAGACATCAAAACAGGCATAAGCCAAAACCAATTTGCAGAATTTAAAATTCCTTTATTTAAAAATAACAATACTATAACAACTATTGAAAAAAGAAAAGAACCATAAGCCAAGGTTTTTCTTGAGCGTAATGATTCAATACAAGTACCCTTAATAAGGGAAATACCTAAGAGCAGGCTTATTGTAATAAGCACTGTTTGAAAACCAAACTGAGAAGTCCATATAGCAGGAAAAAATAAAAGCCAGATTATACCTAGCAATATTTCTATGGGTTCAGAATCGTAATATTTTAATATAACACTAAGTTTCTTTAACATCTTTATATATATATAGTATATTTGCTATATGTGAGGTCTATACTATAATAATATACAAAAAATTCATTTATGGAAAAAGTAAATCCTTTAATATTTAAAAATAAAGTAAGCATAGAACTTCTCCCAACGGAGACTCTATTTGGCTTAAAGCTCATTAACTGTGAAATTCTATGTGACGATGATAAATATCATTCAGTCTATGGAATAGAAATGGGTTTTATATTTTTTACAATTAGTTATGCAAATATGAGATCATAACTTTCTTAATTAAGCATAAATTTCTTAAATTGATAGAGGCTGTATTTCCTAATGGAAGTACAGCTTTTATATCTTTAAATAAATCTAACAACATGAACAAAAATATTTTCTTGCCAAGAACAAATATATTACCATATGAATATCCGCAACTTTTGGCTTACAAAGATGCTATTAGACATTCCTATTGGATTGACACAGAGTTTAATTTTACAGAAGACATACAAGATTTTAAAGTTACTATATGCTCAAAAGAGCGAGATGTTATTAAAAAAACAATGTTGGCTATTGCACAAATAGAAGTCAATGTAAAAACATTTTGGGCAGATATGTACAAACGAATGCCCATTACAGAAGTGGGTGATGTAGGGATGACCTTTGCTGAATCAGAAGTAAGACATAAAGATGCATATGCAAGACTATTAAGAATTCTAGGATTAGAAAATGAATTTAAAAAAGTCATTGAAGTCCCCGCTATAGAAAAAAGAATTAAGTACTTAAAAAAATACTTAGATGGTACTAGAAGCAGAGACGATAAGATGTATACTAAATCTGTATTACTGTTTTCTCTATTTATAGAACATGTTAGTTTGTTTAGCCAGTTCCTAATCATGATGTCCTTTAATAAAGAAAAGAACTTGTTTAAAGGAATATCTAATGTAGTTGAAGCAACATCTAAAGAAGAAGAGATACACGGAAACTTTGGAATTGAAATAATTAATATTATAAAAAAAGAAAATCCTGATTGGTTTGATAAAGAATTTAGAAGTCTTATTTATAGTGCATGTAGAAAAGCTTATATTGCTGAGTGTGGTATATTAGAATGGATTTTTGAAAAAGGGGAGCTTGACTTTTTACCTATAGAAACTATTAAAAACTTTATTAAAAACAGATTTAATAATTCTCTTAAGAGCATAGGAATGACGGAAATATTTGAAATTGATTCAAAACTATTAAAGTCTACCGAATGGTTTGATATAGAAATTACAGGTACCAAAGAAGGAGACTTCTTTTATAAAAAGAGTGTTGACTACAACAAAAAAAGTAAAAGCATCACAGAAGATGATTTATTTTAAAAATAACTAATTATGGAATACAATAACTATTACTGGCTAAATGATGAAAGCCGTACATTTTTATCAAGGGGTTATATTACAGAAACCCCGGAACAAAGAATCAAAGATATAGCTGTTAAAGCAGAGAAGTATTTAAATATAAAAGGATTTGCAGAAAAGTTTGAACAATACATGGCCAAAGGGTACTACTCTTTATCAACACCTGTATGGATAAACTTTGGTAAAGCAAAAGGTTTACCCATCAGTTGTTATGGATCTAATGTAGATGACAACTTAGACAGTATATTAAACGCTGGTCGTGAAATTGGAATGATGAGTAAATATGGGGGAGGTACAAGCGCTTTTATTGGCAATATTAGAGCAAGGGGAGCAGAGATATCTACAGGTGGTTTTGCTGATGGTCCAGTACATTATGCTAAGATTTATGATACAGTAGTAGATGTATGCAAGCAATCTGAGGCTAGACGTGGTGCTTGTGCAGTATACCTACCAGTTGAGCATGCGGATGTCTTAGAGTTCTTAGATATTGGCACAGAGGGCAACCCTATACAAAACTTACAGTATGGTGTTACAGTTACTGATAAGTGGATGCAAGAAATGAAAGAGGGAGATAAAGCTAAACGTAAGATATGGGCTAAAATTATTCAAAATAGAAGTGAGTTTGGATTTCCTTATATTATGTTTAAGGACAACTCCAATAATAACTCTCCTTACAAAGAGCTTGGAATGGATATTACAGCTTCAAATTTATGTTCTGAAATTCAACTTCCTACAGACAGCTATAACTCTTTTGTTTGTTGTCTTGGGTCTATTAATCTATTACACTGGGATCAGATAAAAGAAACTGACGCAATTGAAATATATGTATATTTCTTAAATGCAGTAATGGATGAATTTATTATTAAATCTGAGACTATGCCTGGTATGAAGAGAGCTTATAACTTTGCCGAAAAGCATAGAGCAATTGGGCTTGGTGTACTGGGTTATCATTCTTTGTTTCAATCTAAGCTTCTTGAGTTTGACTCATTACAAGCTAAAAGATTAAACAGTGAGATCTTTAGAACACTTAAGGATAGAAGTGAGATTGCTTCTAGAGAGTTGCATCATGGTCATGGGTATACGTCTCTTAGAACAGGATATGCTAATACCACTCTTATGGCCATTGCACCCACAAAGTCTAGTTCATTTATACATGGTGCTGTGTCTATGGGTATAGAGCCCATTAAGTCTAATTACTTTATTAAAGATCTTGCTAAGTCTAAGACTGTATATAGAAACCCGTTCTTAGAATGTGAATTGGATAAGTATGGATTAAATACAGATAAGACTTGGAAGTCTATATTAAATAAAGATGGATCTGTACAACATCTAGATTTTCCTACTAAAGAAGTCTTTAAGTCTTTTGTTGAAATATCTCCCAAAGAGATTGTATTACAAGCAGCACAAAGACAAAAGTATATTGACCAGTCGCAGTCATTAAACTTAATGATTGACCCATCTGTATCAGCTAAAGATATAAATAAGTTATATATGTATGCTTGGGAAGAGGGAGTTAAGACGTTATACTATCAATTTAGTAAAAGCTCAGCTCAAGACTTTGCAAGAAATATACTAGAATGTTCTAGTTGTGAAGGATAAAAAAAACCCCCGGCAATTACACCGGGGGTTTTTATTATTTAATAAAGAAGTCTTGATCTTTAATTGCGTTTTCCCACTTCTGTAGTGTCCGCCAAATGGGCACAACATCTTTCCATGCTTTGGCCACTTTATATTGTCCTTTTCTAGGTCTATTTTGATAAACATATGTAGAATCATTCATAAAGTCTTCTTCAGTTTGCCATATCATTGCCAAAGGTGTCCATAATGATAAATTTACTGCTTCACCTATATCTCCTAACATTTTTGCTGAAGCAATAGGACTACTTGCCATCTGATAGATTTGCTCCCAAGACGTGGGAGTAATAGGCATAAATAAAACTAATTCCTTATATAATCTATCACTTTGATATGTGGTTAAATTCTTGAGTCTTTTAAGAGTATCACTATCATCATCATCACCAGAAAGAATTCCTTGTAGTATTGTATTAATTAACGATACAGATAGTATAATTCCTATTTCACCCATAGTTCTATAAAAACCATACAATTTATTTTCAGCTTTTTGGTCATTTAACCTACCAAGACCATCAGCACCATTAGATTTTAAGAAATCTTTTTTCATTTGTGCATAATCTTTCTTACCTCTAAAAATTTCCTTTTTTACAAACAAAGCAAATTGTATAGCAGACAAGTATCTGCCTTCCATCCAACCCAGGTTTTCATCAAAATATTGATGTTGAAACCTTGCTCTAACAGCAGGTGCTACCCATTTATGAAATTGAGCGGCTAAATTACCAAGAACGTGAGATTGAATAACCATTCTATCCTCTCTAGCATAGTTACCATGGATTTGCTTATTGACTTCTCTAATTTTGTTTCTAGTCTCATACCTAAAGTCATCATTGTATTCTTGTGTAGTTCCATCTTTATTTAAAACGCGGTTATAACCATCCATCAAAGTAAGACCATGTGTTTTAGAATCATAATTAAATGCGTCATATAAAGACATGGTGTCATTATTGTTGTTTATTAAAACAATATCCATAACTATAGCCATGCCCACTTTAGTCTGTACATTATACTCAGCTGCATCTTGCATTACATATCCCCAAGATTTAAATCTTTCCCAAATACTTTTGCTGTCTTCAGTTCTTCCTGATTCACGAATGTCTGTTGAAACGTCCATCATTCTAAGTAGATCAACAATAGCTTCATATTTATTATTAGGCAGGTCTGGATTATAATCATTTTTACCAATACCCGCTTTACCTAATGTTAATACATCTGCTGCATCACGTGCTCCTATAGCAGTTCTATGCAATATTCCTGATACAGCTTGTTTATTCCATTCTTCACTTGCTCTAAAATAATTCTTTTTGCTATAGAACCTAGACCCTAACATTTCAATATTATTATTGATCCTACCTACTAGGTAGTTGTTAAAGTTACCGAAAGGATTAAAACCAACATAAGCTAAAGAAGATACAGATATTAAACCATCTGCAAATTTTTCAGCTACTCCTTTTGTTACTAACTCATTATCATAATAAACCATAGACATAAACTTTCTTAGTCTTCTTATGGTATTATCAGGAGCACCAGTATCTTTTTTAAATCCTATTGATTCAGCGGCTTTATTAGCAATTTGATTAGCAGATCTCCCAAAGAAACGAGTTGTGCTTTCTTGAGGTTCGTATTCTCTATTTTCTACAACCCTTTGTATTGCCTTTAAGGTGTCTTCTATTTGACCCATGATTTCAAAGTGTTCTGCCATAGCGCTGAACTTTATCAGGCTTCCGGCTAAATCTCCACTTATTTCACCAATACTAGGTTGCGCTCTTAATTTTGCAATTCTTGCTGTTATTATATTTTTTTCTTTTTTATAGTCAAATGCAGTAATATCATTAGTTAAATACTTATCTTCTATTATCTGAAGTTCTGCTTGAGCTGCTTCTAGAGCCCCATCTATTCTAGGACTACCTGTAAAAAATACAGGCATGCTTGGCATAAAATTTCCATTTTCATCTAAAAGAACTTGTTTATGTGTAGCTGTTTCAGAAAAGAAATTTGTAACAGATCTAGTGCTGTTTGCCCAAAGTCTTGTAACAGCGTTACCCTCCTTTACTAAATCTGAAGCTAGTGCATCCCGTACTAAGGGTACTTTACCCAGCATTTGGTTTAAAACATTATCGCCAAGTTTAGTTAATAGCTCTTGTTCATAGTATTTAACAAATAACTCATAAAATTCTCTTTGAGCAATGGATTTAGCATCTGTTTTAGTGGGATCATAGATTGCTTTATACTTTTCACTTCTCATATCCCCATCAACCATCTCATTTCCATTTTCATCTAAGCGCCATGCATTAGGTTCTATGAAATCAGATTTTACAAATTTACCTTTTGTATTTTTTTTAATACTACCAGAGGGGGTGCCATCAGCATTGTTTAGTGCAGCTGTATAAGTAGTAAAATTATAATATTTATTTAGAAATAATTTATATTCTGCTTGGTTAACCTGAGAATTGCTTTTTTCAACCCATTTTATGAAACCATTTTTTCCCGGTATTGGACGCTCAAACTTATTTCTTGCATCTATAAATTCTTGAGTATAGTGATGATACTCACCATCTATTACTTTTCCTCTTTCATCTGATCTTTCAGCAGCTGAAAAATTTGAAAATGCTCTTTTTGCATAAGCTAAATCTATATTTTCTTGTATATCTTTATCTGATGCATCATCTAAATTTGTAATATCATTATATTGTTTTGGAATTCCATCAGCATCTCTTGTAGCATCTTTTAATTTTTGTGCAGTATCATAATAAGGTCTTCCTATAAGTTTTGTGTATTGACCTGTGCGATTACCCACTTCATCAAACTCAAGCATAAAATTATAAAGCTCTTGTTTTGAAATATTTGGTGATAATTTTTGTAATGCTGATGCTACTTTAAGAACTGTGTTTTCTCTATAAGCAATCTTATCTAACAAAATTTGCTTTTGTCTTTTATATATTTTATCTACTAATGCAAGTAAAGGATCTGGAGATGTTGCTATATCTCTAGTTGAGTAATCCGAATCCTTTATATCATCAATTTTAGTTAAATCTTTAATTAATCTTGCTTCATCAAACTCACTTCCTTCTACACCATAATTTCTATTAGATCTTGTTTTTAATAATTGCTTTACAAAATTAAAAATTGCCTCATTGACCAGGCCTTCTTTTCCAATATTTAAAGCTTTACCTCCAATTAATTTATTTTTTTCTGTTATTACATTAAGTACTAATTGTTTTTGTGTAACATTTAAGTCTGTTGAACCTTCAATAAGATACAAGGGTTCAAATGTTGAAAGAAATGTATTAAAATTTAATACATAAGTAATAAATTCAGGTTTGCTAATGTTTTTTGGATCTGAAACATATTCTGTAAAATCCCTTATTTGAGCTAAAGAATCTCTCAGTACTGCGGTATAAGCTCTAGATTGCTCTATAGGACCTTTGTTTATACTAGCAGATACATAAGTAAACAACTTAGCCATACGGTCTGCATGTTCTTTAGCAGTTCCTGAAATAAATATAGTTTTTTCTTTAGCTATTTGTTGTACTCTTTCTAAAGATATAAGAAATCCTTCTAATGCACCAAATATAGTTTCTGTTTCAGGTTCTGGTATTGGATCTATTATTTTGCTAGCGGGTGGTTCAGGGGGATCGGTTGGAGATGTTGCTTTTTTATTACCCGGTGTAAATATTCCTTCGTCTTCTTGAACAGGTTTAACAGTTGAAGGAATAAGCATATCTACATAAACTCCGTTTTCTGATGGTCTAGTTTCGGTAAATGAATTATTGTGATGCTGTGTACTTTCTTGTGTGTACGTTCCTAAATATTTTTGGTCTTTACCTTTACCTGCAACATCCATTTGAATGTGGAAAGTTGATGCTGAAAAATCTCCATCATTAACCTTATAGCCCATATTTTCAAACATTCTCCTATACAGATTTACTTGAAGATTATGTTGTCCTTTAGTACTAAGCTTAGTGACTTCCCTACCAAGTTTTTCTTTACTGTCTTGTCTTAACTTACTATCAAGAGGTAATTCATAACCAAAATTTTCATATTTATTTTGTGGTCTTGCAGATCCTTTACCATAATAAGTTTCTTCCACAGAATTTTTGCTTGTTTTTAAATCAAGAATACTAATTCTACCATCTCTGTCTATAATAACTAAATCTGCTGTACCAGCAATACCAGTTGCTTCATCAAATACAACAACCTGAGATAGCGCTTTTCCTTGACCCCCCTGTGGCATTAAATTACGTACAATTTCTGTCATATTATCTAACATCTGCTCAGTTTGATCAGCATTTAGAATAGACATTCTAGGTATTGTATTTTCTAATGTATTTACATCACTGCCATTAGCCATGGTGACAACTGTTTCTACAATAGTATCTACATCATTGCCTAAGTCTAAATTAAATTGTACACTTTCTAATTTATCTATATCTGCTTGTTTTGCTTTTGCAATATCTTCTGCTGAATCTTTTCTTAATATTGCTTCAGCTTCTAAATTAGTAAGCTTTCCTTTAATGGCCGTTGTGGCAGAAATATATACTTTGTCTTGAGTAACATTAAGATATGTGTGATCTTCTTCTCTAAGTATTACTATTTCTTTTGATTCAGATTTTGCAGGGTTTATATTGGCAGATAAGCTATCTACAACTATAGTGCTGTCAGTAGCAACTTGAAATAGTTTTTTTATTACTTCTGCTTGTATGCCGGTAGCTCCATCTAATGCTCCATCAAGGATTGATTTTAAGCGAGGAGATAAAGAATATCTAACTTTTGGACCTGCATTTTTAGCAAGAACAAATTGTAATTTTTCAGTATTTAAAAGTTTAGCAATGTCCGTAAATGTTGCTGTGTTTTTTATAGCAGACACAGGTAATGGTTCTCCTGTTGTATACTTATATAAATCATTAATAAGGTTTTTAAACCATTCTAAAGCTTCTCCAATTAAGTTTAAAAAAGATTTAGTTGGCTTAATATCACTATACTCATTATTAAAATGTCTTGTTAAAGCCTGAGTTACTATTTCTAATTCTATTTCTAATTCAGTAAAATTTCTTTGTTTACTATACGCATCAGTAATTTGCTGAGCCATCTCAGGAAAATTTACTTTAGCTTCTGCTAATAAATTATTAAATAAAGTTTCATTATCTACTTTGATAGCATCAATAAATGGATGGAGCATTTCTTCAATTGCGGTCTCATTTGTTACTCGTCCTTTAATTAAATATGCTGTTCCATCAATATAAAAAGAATTTACTTCAGAAAAAGGGGCTGATGTTTTTTTCCATTTAGGTAAACTATCATGAATCTCCTTGGCTTCTTTTACAGATAACATTTTAATATCAACCTGCGGGAACATTCTTTGAAGGTGCATCACAACATTCCTAGACCGTGGTTTATCCCAGGCTCTTGAAGAAGGCATGATATCCTTGGGTGTAAAGACATTGTCTTTTGTACTAATCTTATATGACCTGGATGTCCTTTCTATATCCATACTCTCTAATGGAATATTATTGATATCCAAATATTGGATTACCCTATCATAATGATACTTTAATGCAGACTCATCGTAGACCATACTATTATCATAGGAGTTGTTTATTAAATAATAACCCTTATAAGAATGGATCAACCCCTGTTTACGTAAGTTTTGAATTACACTAACACCAAAAGATCTTTGCTTTAATGCATAAGCAGTTTTATTATTTTTAAGAAATGTATTAGCTTGTTCAACAGAAGGAAACACATCAGTGTTTTTAGCCTTTTGCCAAGCAAAAATAATATTATTAGTCTTTAGTTCAGTTTTATAAACTTCTTGTAAAGCTACATATTCTGCAGTATTTTTATTTGGACAAGTTGCCATAGGTAATTATTTTAAACATTTATTAAATTCCATAAACACTTCTTCTGAAGTCATCTCTTCTGTGGCAGGATACATTCCTTTTTTTACTTGTTCATCATATACAGCCTTCATGCTTATATATGATCTCATACCATTATTAGCAAATATAGCCTTTTTAACAGGATCATTTTCTATTTCCTCATCCCAATAAGCTTCAAGTCTTGGATTTGTTTCTTCAAAATCCATAGATAATTGAGATGGTGCACGTTCTAGTTCATCAAGTCCCGCAAGTTTTTCAACAGCTTCATCATACGTTTCTTTAATGTTTTTAAGAACAGCATCATCAAAACCCTCCTCAGCATTGTCTAACTCTCTTTGCATTGCATCAACAAAAGTTTGTTGTTGCTTTATTTGTTCTGCAATAGGTAAGGTAGACGGTATTATAGGTTTTGTTGTCTCTATATTAACAGTTTTTTCAGCTTCTTCAAATATATCATTTTCAAAAAATGCTTTAACTGGATTTTCATTAGTTGTTAAAGCTGCCGCATATTCAGGTGTCATAACATCCATAAACTCTGTTATTTCATTAATATCAAACATTAAGTCATTTAATATTCTGTATGCTAAAACATTGGCTTCACGTCTTTCTTCTGTTAAACTTTCTGCTTGTAGTTGACTCATATTTTTACCATAAAGCATTATGGCTGCTAAGTTATTGTCAGACATATTAGGTTTTATTGCTTTAGGTTGAGATTTATCTACTCTAATATCTTTCATTAATTGAGAGTTTTCTAAATCAGATTTAATTGCCATCAATCTTCTTTGATCAATATTTTTAATATTATTTGCTAATTTACTAATTGTTTCAGTAGCAGACTCTCCTTGAGTTACAGTACCTACGATGGCCCCTGGTGCAAATACAAATGGTTGTGACTGTGGCATTTCGCCTTTAAGCTCAACCTTAGTTCCTCCTTCTTCAGCAGTGCCCACTGTTACAATTATATTTTCAGCATCAGCCATTCTTCTTTGCAGATCTTGAGTTTCTTGAGTTGCATCACGTGCAACACGGTTTTCAGCAGGACTTTTTTTGTCGCTGTGTAGTAGAGGTACGCTTTTTCTAACTTCCTTGTAAGAAGGTCTAGGGCCAAACATAAACCCACCACCCCATTGTTGATTAGAACCTGTTGGTTCAATTTCAAGATATATACTTGGTGTTAAATTATTACCAACTTCGCTCAACATATATGTATTATATGATGTAAAACCAGTTGCTATATTTGATGATTGAATTCTTAAAAACTCTACATCAATTAAATTTTTATTTTTTTCAACATTTACAGTCAGTTTACCATTTTTTTCATTTATCCCATCACCCAAATATGTTGAAATATCATTTCTGTAAAATGTATTAAGTAAAGCATTATTCACATTAGAAGAGAGATATCCATTAATAAAATCTTTCTGCATCTCTTCAAAAGTTAACCCAAAAGTAGACATCATTTTTTGATCTGATCCACCATCGCGCATTGCGTCATTTGTGGTTTCAATATGATCTAAATAGTCGCTAATTATATATGGACTTATGGCATCTAATAGAGTACCATAGGCAGGTTGTAAACCATCTTTTACCATTATATAATTAATGATTGCCTGTGCCCACCCTTTTGTTTCTATTGTACCATAGAGTTCAGCAAAAGAAGTTTGTAAGTCTACTTTTTGCATTCCATTTAAGCTTCTAAAAGAATTAGATAATACTTGATTTAATCCAGTAAAATTATCTTTTTGTGTTGCCGGAGTTTGAATAGCAAATACATTTAAGAAGAAGTTGTTTGTTCCTGCTTGTGTATTTAATAAGTTCTCTATAACATCATTAATTGAATCTTCGCTTGTTAATGCACCATCTGATGTATATGGATAAATAAGATTATTATTTAGATTTGCAAAAGAAGCAATACCACCATCACCCTTATTGTGCTGATATCCTTTTATTGTAATGTAGGATAATAAATCTCTTTCAATTTTAGCTCTTTGATCAGATGTAAATTGACTACTCTCTGTATTTACACTCTTTAATAAAGTACTTATGATCTGTGAAAAATATGGACTAGCACTTAAAAAAGTAGCTGGTAAAACGTCCCTATAAATTTCATTAAAAATACTTAAATAAGTAGATTGCCACGTGTCGCTTTTATATATGGGGGACAGATCCATTATTGCTGACTCAGAAAATAAAAGATCTATTTGCTCTTTCTTATAATTAACCGCAGCAATGTCTTTACCCAGACCACTAGTTAAATCAGAAACAGCTCTCATATTACCTGTAAATTTAGTAATCTTAGTTGCATTTAAAATCGTAGATAAAATGGAATATATATCTCTATTATAATTAAATTCAGCTATTTTCTCTTTTTCTGTTTTATCTTTTTCTGCTACAGTTAAATCAGGAATAGGAGTATCTAAATATTTTTTTAATAACTCATCTGTTACAGATACCTTAACTAAATCATTTTTTTGGTTAGTAGCATCTTGCTCTTTAAGATATGTTGCTAAATATAATAATCTATTATTAAGCAATGTTTCTACACCAGGATCTGTTTGTTCCTTTTTATTTATAGCTTCTGTATAAATGTTCTGCATCTCAGGTATATTTACCAAAAGAATAGATGTTTCAATTGGTACTGATAATGCTGTTAAATTAACAACTGCTGCCAACGCTTGTTTATTTAAACCAAACTTAGCAATCAACCTTTCTTTAGCATTATCTGTAGCCATTGTTATTAAAGAAGATATTATATCTTGCTTTCTTTCACCAACAATTGTTTTTGTTAAGTGCTCCCTTAAATGTTCAAAAGTATTATATGTAACTCCATTTATTGTAATAAGCGGGCCATCATCATTAATTGAAATTTTGTATTCAGTTAAAAGACTTAAGTTTTGATTAGGAGAAACAACTGCTCCAATAGAAGCACCCTTGTTTGCTGAAAAAGCCCTCCCTTTTCCAAAAATATTATTTATATCTATATTATCTTCTCTAGAACGTTCTCTTAAATATTCAGAGTCCGCACTTAGTTTATCCCACAAATTTTCTAATATAGTTAAACTGGCAGGTGTATATGATATAGCTTGATTACCATCTTGAGAAGTGGTTACTCCATCATGACCCATTAATGCGTACTTATAATCTAAAATTGCATTGTTCATGGGTGCTTCATATGGTTCACCCTTTTCTTTTCTATATTCTAAATAATCTTTTTTAGTGATAGGAAGACCTAAAATTTGCAAAGCTTTCCAAGAATTTTCACTAAATCCAGCATCAGTAGCTTTTTCTAATTCAGAATCACTTAAACTATTTTTAAGCTCTGCTGATGGAAGAATTAAAGCTTGATTATATATAGAATCTTTCTTATTGACTTTTGAGTTCACATACTCTATATAGTCAGTGTAAGCACCTTCGTCAGTGGTGGCTTTTCCATATTCTACAAACTTCTTGTTTTTTACATACCATTCTTTAATTTGAGCATATATTTTATCAATATCAAAATCTGCTCCAGATATTTCAATTAGTTCTTGAGAAAACATTCCAACAGATCCATAAATAGCAGGTAAGAAATCTACAATCTTAACATTCATTGTAGAGTGATTATCTTGAGATGGGATACGTATAGCAAACATCTTAGAGATAACATCGGGCATAGGTAAACCACTATTTTCAATTAAGTCCATCACTTCTTTAAAGTGAGCAGGCATCAATCCTTCAGAATGTCTTTCCCCAGTAGGCTCATTATTAGAATCAAATTCCATAACACCTGTTCTAAGACGATCTTGAATAACAATTCCCTTTACAGGTGCTTCAACTTGTAACCAAGTTGGTTCACCTTTTGAATCTCTTCCGGTAGGTTCTTGTATTTTTTCAGGAAACTTTTTAAAGACAGAATCTCTTATTATTTCAGATCTGTATGGCAGACCGTTTTCATCAAACTCATAAACTCTTCTATAAACTTTATTTCCAAAATCAGATATTAAAGCTAGTGAATGACCGGGTAATTTTTCAGCTAATGTTCCTTTACTTAAATAACTTAAAAATAAACTTTCAAATTTATTTATTGTAATTGGATTATTTAAATCATACTGCTGTTCATTATTCTTATCACTAAAAAATTCTAATAAATTACTACTTGCTTGAGAAGCTTTTAATCCTCCTTGAGCATATCTTAAAAATACTAATAGATTAGGTGTAAGCTTGCCAGTTTTTTTAGAAAGCGCAAGTTCATCCATTGCTGAATCATAAGTAAAAATAAGATTTCTTTTATTCTTATACTTAAGAACCACCCTCCTTGAGGTAGCAAGATTATATGCTGTTCTTATTTGACCAACGGTCATCGCTGTACCATCAGGATTTCGTAATGCTGGCACTTTAATACTATCCGGCTGCTCAGATGTAACTAAGCTTTTAATTTGTGATGGATCAACTATTTCATTTTTATTAGAGGGATTGGCTACTTGGAGTCCTAAATTTTTAGCACTTAATTCTGAAGGCTTATTAATAAATTTATTAGGATTATTCAATTCCTCTAAAGGAGTAACATCTTGCTTAAGCATTTTAAATGCTGTGCGTGGTGCTGCAATTGCTATAGTTTTATTTTCAGTTTCTTCTAACTCCAGCTTTACTCTTAAATTATGCAACTCTACTCTATTAGGTTTAGCAACCCAAATAGGTGGTTTAGTAGGATCGGTTTCTACATTATCAGAAGTGAACTGCGGTATCAATGTAAAAGCAGACATTTTAATAAATGTTTTTCCATCAAAATATACCAGCTTTCTAGAATTAATCATGGCACCATTTGCTACATATCCATTTTCACCAAAAATTTCTTCTGAGCTTATCTTCTTTCTGCTTTTAAAAATAGAAGGGTCCTGATATTTTAAAGGATCAACAAATCTTTGTCCATCATTTTTAATTTCATCAAGTAATTTTACTTGCATTGGTGTTAAATTACCAAAACCAAATTCACTATATCTAAAACCCTTTAAAGTATTATATAAAATTGCATCTGCCCTATCAATGGAATTTCCAGTTATAGAAGACACACCCTGCGGCTCTTCAATAACAAAACTACTAATCTTATCAAAAACATGATCAATTCCATGTGCTTTAGATGTAATAGCACTAGCTGCACTAATTGTAGCAGCATTTTGGGCCTTGGCTCTTTTAATAGCATCTACACCATTCTTTAATGTTACAGCTTCATCACCCAATAAAATTTCGTTTATTGATTTGGTATTTACCCAATCATTAAAAAAGATTTGTTTTAGGTTGTGGTTTATATCATCATTTAAATTAAGTAGTGCAGCTGAATTTTCAAAATTATAACCCGATTGTAAACCGTCAATAATGCTTGAACTTACTTCATTAATAATATTTAAATCACCCAACTCTGTTCTAAATTCATCAAATTGATCTTCTAAAATATCTCTAAGACTAATTTTAAATTGTTCAGGAGTAATCTGAAGTTCAACCAATGCTTCATCAAAAGTTGCATTGTTTCTATTGGCAATATTTTCTAAACCTTCTTTAGTGCTTAACTCTAGCAATGATGCAGAATTATGTAGCTTATACGCTCTTTGTTCTTTTAGATCTCCTGTTTCACTATCAAATTCTTCAGCATTAAAACCTACAATTTGTCTTCTGTTAAAATCATCTTTTATGCTTGATTCACGTCTTATACGGTCAAACTCTGTTTTAATAGATTCGGTGAATATATTTAATACTTCATCAGTTAGTACAGAATCCGATGTTATAGCTTTAATAACAGGCAGATAAATTAAATCTCCAGTATTAGAGGCTTCTAAGACCCTAATTAAATTGGGTGATAATGCAACTTTAGTTTTGTTACCACTATCATCCATAACTTCCACAAAATTAACTTTTCCTGATTTAGTATTTACTGCTTCAGTGTATGAGTTAATCAAACTTAACACAAACTCTTGAACACTGTAGTTTCCATATGTTTGTCTAGAGGCAACACCAGATATATTGTCATTAATATCATCTTCTGTTGAATTGATCCTACCAACAGCTGATCCAGCAAGTCTTATAATTTTGTGTCTACTTTTTTCAGACATTTTTATAAAAGCGGGATTATTTAAAAGATAATTATTTTTTAAATAAGGTTCTTCTTTAAGCTCGTCTAAACGTTCCGGACTATTTAATCTTTCAACTTCTCTTAGATGAAATGTGGGTTTTTGATGTGCATATACTAAATTCCCTTCAGCATTTTTAAATACTGATAAACCTATTCTTTCATCAAATGGTGCATTATTTACTGCTAATGTAACAAGTCTAGAATTCATACCATCTCCCCCATCACTAAATATATCAGAATCATTATTTATTAGTGTGATCATTTCGCTTATGGCATCTCTTTCAATAGGTGTCTCTTGAGAATGAACTTCTAAAAATGCACTTTGTATATCTGATTCTTTTATATCTTTTGGTTTAATATTACTGAGCAAACTAAAAGTAATAAATTGCGGACTAAGCTTAATACCAGTAAATTCAAAAATTTTATTTGAGTAATCTATTGCATCATTGTTTATAACAACTAAATCTCTACCTGTTCTATTAGGTTCTAACGCTGCTTGTAAACTATCAAGTTTTTTTATTATGTTATTTTTAGCATCCTCGTTAGATTTAAGTTTTTTCTGTGCTTGTGTCCATGCTTGTGACCATCTATCTATTTGAGAATTAATGTCATCTCTTTGAGCAGCAGAATATATTAAAACTTTTCCTGAATTATTTTCTCTCTGTATAAATAAATAATTGACTCTAAAGTTTTCAAACGCTTTTGTTAATGAATTAAATAAAAATGGATCATTCATCTCTAAAGGAAGAGGATCATTTTTTAATATTGTTTCCTCAGAAACACCTATATCAGATAGGAACCTACTAACTACAGCACCTGTCTCAGGATTTTGCAAACCAAAGAAGTACATGTTTCTCAACATAAGCTTTGGATCATCTATATTTTTAACAGATTTAAGTAACCCATTATATACTTCAGCAAAATTTACAGGAATAATTAATTTTTCTTGTACTAATATACCTTCTGCATTTACTTCTTCTGTTAAAAATTCATTACCAAAGAAATCTGATGTAGATATTGTAGTGCTAGCTAAATAGGCTCGCACTGCTTTTGGTGAAGAATTTATTCCACCAACCATAGATGCGTCTGTATCCCATTGTTCTGTATTTCTTAAACCAACAGATTGCTCCATAAATTCTTTGTTGTACTCCTCTTCTTCTACCTGACCATCAATAACATTTAAATAAGCATAAACTTGGCTTTCTATTATAGGTTGAGAATTGCTAATAGCTTCGTAGGCTTGCATTAACAATCTTTTTTGCTCTTCTGATTTATCTATATTTCTAGATGCTAATGGATCTAATAAAAGTTGAAAATCTATTATGAGATCATCTAATATATCAGATCTTAAAAGCAATGGATCTGTATTATTAGCCACTCTTTGCAAGTACATTGCCGCCATGCTAGCAATCATAGGATCTGCTATGACACTATCAAGATATAAAAAACCTTGTCTCTTAGGTTCAACTATATTTCCTTTACTATCTAGTGTAGCATCTTGAGAAATTGTCTTATATGGTACTAATGCATTAGCTTCAAGTGTAACTCCAATTTGATCCGTAAATTGATTTATTACTGTGCTAGCATTATAATACTTGCCAGAATCAATATTTTCAAATAAAGTTTGTAGTTGCTTACTATTATAAGAACTAAATACAGATTTAATCCAATCTAAAATTCTTGTAAATAAAGATTTTACTTCTGAAGATGTATTGCTACTTCTAGGGTTTGCTTTGAATTTTTCAAATTCATCAGCCATGTATTCTTCATAATATGTATCTTTTAATTCTTGCTCACTCATGTTAGTATAAGTGTCTGCAGAATTTTTTAATTTTTCTAACTCCGTATTAAAGTTTTTACCTTCAGCTCTTAACTTAGCTCTTACCTCTTTTCTAGCAACAGCTAAATATTTTTTTTGTTCAGCGGGTGTAAGTAACATCCTATACACTCCGTGAAACGCCTCATGATACCTAAATGGAGAAGCAGCTCCAGTATATATTGTACCATTGACATCTACACCACCAGCCAGGCTGTTCAAGTCTAATACAAATGCACCAACCCTGCGACCCCCTGTTTTTAAATTATTACCAAGTAAAGCAATATCTTGAATAGTAATAGAGCTAGGTAAGTTTTTAGCAGCCCAATCTATAAACACACTTATATCTTCTACATCTTGGGGAGTCATGGAAGCTACAATCTTATTGGCTGTTTTAGACTCATCTTCAATTTTCTTTAATAAAGAAATAACTTCAGGATCGTTTTTTGCTTTTTTAAGTTTTTGTTTTTCTGTTAAAGATTCATCAGCTTTTATTACAGCCCTTCTTGCTTCTAGTTTATCATAAAGAGTTTGTAAAGAGGACTGAGTTATATTTTTAGCTAAGTCAACATTTTCTAAAGCCAATACTTGTCTAGTGATTTCTTCTTCAACTATTCTCATGGTATTTAAACCTTGACTAACAACATTAAAGACATCTGCTCCACCTATCTCAGCTTCAGTCATTCCCTCTGTTGGTGAATTTCTTCTGCTATTTTCTAAAGCAAATTTACCTGCTGATTGTTCAGCAGTTTGGTTCTTTAAACTTCCTTCGGGAGTCATTAACCATGCAGCTACAAGACCTTCTAAAGATTGATTTCCTCCAGCAGTTAATTCAGTTCCAACATCACTAGTTGGTTGTGTTGGTTGAGCTTTAGTAGTAATTTCATTTATATTTTCAACTGCTTGTGATTCAGAAGAAGTAGTAAACAAACGCATAGCATTAGGATTTGAAACTTCTTTTGCTACATTTGTTTCTGTACTTTCAATTATAGTAACTACAGAATCATTTCTTTCAGAATGCATTCTAAAATTTTCAAGAGCTATTGTAACTCCTGTTTCTGCTTCTGCTTGATCTTTATTAAATTTATCTAATAACATTTGCGTTATCATGTCATTAGTTAATTCTACATTTAATAAAATATCTTTTTTTATTGCTGTAGTGCTTATCTTCCTACCACCATGTTTAGTACCTAGAAACAATTGTAATTCAATTGCACCCCATGGAGCTATATCTAAATATATGTTATATTTAGCCTCGCCTGGTTTAGTAAGATTTGGATTTGTAGTAATAAATAATTGTGAGTTATTTCCCTTTTTCCAAGTAGTTAACTCTTTTAAATCAGCAGAGTCTTTTTCTAATCTATTTTTTCCTTTGGGTATTTGTGTAAGCACTTGTTTAGCTTTTCCTATTACCTCAGTAAAAAGAGCACTCGTGTTTATTTGACTAGCTATAAGATTAACTAAAACATATTTGCCATTAGGTTGGAGCACTACAGCTACAGTACCCGCTGTCCCATTAATCATTGTATCCCAGAGAAGCTGATCTTTTAATCCTTTTTCTATATTATCTCTTAAAGTATCTCTAGCACTTCCCTCAAGATTAGTAAAAAACTTTGGGGTTCTTGTATTTCCCTTTTTGTCTAATCTATAAATAACAAAGTTACCTGCTTCATCAGCAAAAGGATAATCCAATTCATTAAGCTGTCTAGCACTATCATTATAGTTTGTCCCACCACTTTGTATTTTAAAAGTAATCCCTTTTGATATTAGATATTCCTGCAAAGAAACAAGATCCATTTCAACAGATTGCCCAAGTAACTCACCTTTCATTTTTTCATCCAACGCAGTTAACAGAACCTCGTTCATAGCAAAATTCTTTTTAGCTATAGCTAATTTTTGCTGTCCATTAAGCGTCTTCATTCCTGCAGGAAAAACCAATAAATTATCAAGTTCTTTTTCTGTAAAATTTTCTGGCTTGATTACATTAACAATATTTCCATTTTCATCCAGTTTTGAATCCTTTCCAAATTGATAACCGTCTACATTAATGAAAGCAAAAATACCATCACTACTAACTTTATTAGTGCCGCGTAAGTTTATTACGGCATTAATTTTTTCCTGAACTGATAAATTATTTTCATCAACTTTAAACCCAATTTTATATTTTGAGTACTGTCTTTCTATACGCGGATTTATTTCATTATCATCACTACGTAAATCTATATACTTACCTGTTAAAACTGGAGCACCTTCTCTTTCTAAAGTGACTACCATTTTTAAACTATTTACTTCTTCATCTGTTAATACTGAAAGTATTGCATTAAGTCTAGCCACAGCGTCCTGCTTGTTTTCACTTTCATTTACATTTGGATATAATGATATAATATCATTAATATTTAATCTAGAAACACTGTCTGCTAAATCTTCTAAGGTTAAATCTTGTAATGTAAAATAATCTTTAAACTCTCCTTTTTTAGGATATATAATGGTCTCTTCTGCATTAAGTGCTTTTAACATTAAAGGCAACCCTCTTTGAACTATTGAATCATTATTGCTTAAAACTTGGTATCCAAGTCCTGTTTTTTTATTGTATACAATATCTCCAAAATTTAAATCTACACCATCATATACAAAGCTTTCTACTCCGCCAAATTCTTTTTCTAATAATTCTAATACTTGATTGGCTTCTTCTAGATTTTCAAGACCGGGTATATATACATTTTCAGGATTAGGAGAAATAATTTTAAGATACTCTAATAAAAGGTCATCACTTATTTGTTCTTTTGTTTCTGAATCTATTATTGTAAAAAACTCAATATCATTTCCATCAGGATCTAAATTTATTTCTTTAAGGACTGTATAATTTTTTTCTGATCTAATAACAGATTTACCATTTACAGTTTCACCAATTTTTTCTGTTCTTCCAGTAATGTCTGAACGAAGAACTTCTAATTTAATTAGAACATCTTCAATTAAGTCATTTGTTTTACCCTCATTACTTACTAACCAATTAATAAATTCAACATCATTTGCTATTTGATCATCAGTCAATTGATCTTTTTCTTGTGAATAAAGCAATTTATGATTAGCAACAAATATTGCTCTAGACAAATTATATGCTTTTCTAAAGTTTCTACCTTGTTCAGTATTAACAAAAGCTTTGTATGTTACAGGAATTGACTTATGTATAGCTTGAGAACGTAAATATTTTTGATATACATCCTTAAGTCTATCATTATATAATTCGGAATCAGAAGGAATGAGATTTTCATCTACACCCATTTCTTCTAACATATCATTTACCTCTTGTCTATTTTCTTTATTTAAATCAGTTTCTGTTTTCTCTTCTTCTTGTTTTTCAGTTTTTTTAGTTTTTTGTGTTGCTTCATATGCATTAACTAAATTCATAACCACCTTGTATAACTCTGGTTGTATCTGCTTATTAACAGGACCTTCTTCATTGCTAAACACATTGGGCAACCTTAAAATCGTAGCCTCTCCTGTTTCTAAAAATACTTCAACAAATTGTGAATTAAGAAATACACCTTCTTCTGCTATACTATTTAAAAGACCATTCTTTTTATTAACCTCCAAATAGTCACGCAGCATTCTTTCAAACTCCGTTTTATTTGCTTTAAATTGTTCTTGTCCTATTGCAATAGTTCTATCAACAATTTCATTGAATCTTTCAGGATTATTTAAATACTCAATAGTTTTATAATATGTTTTAGCTCTTCCCTTTAAAGCCCCATAATCAACTATCTTTTGTAAAGCTGAATCTATAACTGCTTCATCAGCAAAAGTACTTTGTTCACTTGCTAAAGTTTTCACATACTCACTAAACACAGCTCGTAGCTTGCCTTTTTTAGTTCTGTTAAAAACACCCTTTTTAGTTAGGTTTTTTTTATCTGTAACAAGATCTTTAAAGTTAGTTAATGCTTTAATTTTATTTTGCTTTTTCTTAATCTCTTCTGCATTAGCTGTCTTATCAATGCTAAGAGTGCTAATTTCTAAATTTAATACATCAATTTCTTTTTTTATACTATCTACATCTAATAAAACTGATATATCACTAGCGCTCATATTTTTAAATATGGGATCTGATTGAAGCTCAGCATATATCTTATTATATCTTTCTAAAGCTTTTTCAAATCCGTCATTAGTAAACATGTATAAAAAAGTTGCATGTTGCCAAGCTCTTTGTTTTAAAATTTCTGCTTGCCACTCTCTGCTATTTTTTTTAAACGCTCCAGGACTAAAAGGATTGGGGTATCTATCTTTAAGTTCTATATACTTATCTTCAGTTTTATTTATCTGAGTAACCATATCGGCAAACTCTTTTCTTAGTTTACCGTTTTTAATATCTTTTACTCTAGACGGAAATGCTTCAGCTAAATTTTCATCACTTAGCTTTTGGAAATCTTCATATTGAGATATTTGTTCACTAATACCCCCTGTTTCTAAAATGCTAAATATTTGATGAAATTTAGATTCATCTGATATATCTGTAAATCCAAACTCATCATTTTCATATACAGATCTAATTTGATCATCTTTTAATTCTTTTTGTGCAAAAAAAGCAAGATTCTCAGGACTCCATAATGCAGTGGGGTCATCAATATTAGAATTCCAAGCTGCATTACGATGATCTATTGCAGCATTTATATAATCGTCCTCTCTTTTATTTTGCTCAGCAATATCATCTTTCATTTCTTGAGTTCCCCACTTTCCCTTAGCTTTATTATAGATAGCAGGTAATCCTTGGAAAAATAATTTTTGTGGACCTTGTACAAAACCACCCATTAAAAACCCTGACATAAATACCTCAAATCCTTGAGAACTAAATTGCTCTCCAATTCCTGAGCTTACAGATTCACCGTGTAGAGCAACTCCTCCGGCTAATGGGTCTTTCATTACACTTGAAAAGTAATGGTTAACACCTGAAGAGATGGCTTCTTGAGAAACCTCTTGAAGACCTTCTGCAAGGTTTGCTGAAAAATATCTTAAACTTGCTCCTCCCAATGCTCTAGTACCCCCCTTTACAGATACATTTTTTGCACGATTCCATAAACCTTTTAATCCTCTACCTGCATCTTCAACAATACCTTCTCCTACATTTGTACGTGAGCCCAATTTTGCACTCATGTTCATTCCTGCTTTACGTGGTAAACCATCCTTTCCCACAGCTCTGGTAGTTTTTATCATTCTTCTACCCAAAGAAGAAACATTTTGGTTAATCATTCTTGCAAATGATTTATTAAAACCACCAAATGCCGTACCCAATACAAGTTGATTAGTTAGAAAAATTAATGGTGCATTTCTTAAAAGAGTATTCATGCTTGCAGATGAAGCATTTTTTACTATAACATCCATTTGTTCGGCTGTTACATCTTGACCAAAATTCTTTTTTAATTGAATTTGTATATTATCTCTTATTCTTTCATTATATACTAAACCTGCTTCAAGTTTAGATTCAGATAATGCATAATTAAATGATCTTACATCCCTATAAAATCCTCCAAATTTTTGAGAATTTTTAGCCATGTTAGTTAAATTGGCAGCACCTTGTTGAGCAGTTTTTATATTTCTAATTGCTGCAGTAGTTTCAGGAAAAAAGATTTTACCCATAAACTGTTTTCCACTATTAGCAGCAGTATAGAAGTCTTTGGCTTTATCAGTATTTCTCATCTGATTTACCATACTTCTAGTATACTTAAATGCTTGGTTTGCCGCTCTCCCGGCTATGGTAGCATCCATTATTTTACCAGGAATTGAAAATAATCTACCTATATTTCTTGCTGTTCCAGCAACAAGTGCTGCATCAGAAGCTGGATTTAAAAAACCCTGTCCTGCTGCTGCAGCAGCCAATATTATTTCCTCCATGGCTATACTACCTATAATACCAAAAGTATAACCAGAATTTAAAAAAAAGTTATTTGCAGATCCAGCAAGCCCGCCTCTAGAAGAATTACCTATTCTCATAGCATCTTCAAACTCATTGGCAGATGCTAAATCAGGAGCAAACGGGGTACCTCCAAATATATCAGCTATGGATCTATAACTACTTACAAATCCTGTACCTGTTAATTTCCAAAATTGTTCCCACATTCTAGTGCGATCATCAGCTGCAGTTGAATTAGAATTATAGTATTCTTCATTATTTGCATATGGTGAAAATCCTAATCTTGCATATTCAGGATGATTGTAGTAACGTTCAAAATTACTTTGTCTAATACCAGAAATTATTGGCTGTACTACACCTTGGCCGGGTAGTGCCGGTGTATTTAATTCTGCTAGACCTGCACCTAATGAATCTTCCATTAATCTTTCAAATGAATTAGGAACATTTGCGCTTGGTGGAACTTCTTGTAATAAAGGATCAAAAGTATCTGCAGCTATTGTGGGTCTGGATACTGCCAAGTTAGCCATAGCTTCTATACCATACTTATCTATATCTGCTTTAGCCCAATCAATTTGTTGGGTTTGATTCTCATCCATGTTGCTTATATACTCATCATATTCAGGAGTATTAAACATTTCTTCAATGGATATATAAGGTTGATCCTTATCTATAACCACAGGAGAAGTTTGAGTTTTTTGAATGCTTTGCTCTAAACTTGTATTTTCCAATTGCTTATCCATTTACACGTAATAATTTATTTATTTTTATTTATCGCAATATCTTTTTGCTGAGCTAATGTATTTTCTAATCCTTTTGCGCTAAACACTTTTTCAGCTCTCATTTTCTGGTCTGCTAATGCTTTCGCTAATGACACATTACCATTTACAGGAATATCCCAAGTACGTACAGGAGATGTAAGATACGAACCACCTGGTTGATATGTCTTATATTGATAATTTAAAATATACTTTTGATCAGATATTCTTGCAATAGTGTAATTACCAGAAGAATTTCCATTACTATCTTGCATATAAGTCGTAACTGAGTTGGTAGGACTGGCCATAATTTCTGAAACAATAGGGCTACCCCAACTCATTTGATTTTTACGTGGGTTAATATCTGTTGTTTGATTAAACAATATAGTAATTCCATCTCCACTTGACATATCCTTAATTTGTTTATTAGTTAAACCAGCATATCTATTCTTTTCTTCTTGCCCACCTTTTATTTTACCAACTAAATATTCTTCAGATAACTTAATATTATATCCTGCAGTTGTTATTTCACCATCTTTTGTTTCACCATAAACAGGAGAATAAGAAATTTGAGCTCTTGGTAATGCAGAAATAGAACTGGATGATTTAGAATTTCCTACAGAAGAAACAACATCTAACATCCAGTCGGCAACAAGTTCTTGTGCTACATCATTGCTTTCTGTCCAATCTTCATCTTCAATTTCATCTTTAGTAAGGAACGTTGGTTTTTGACCCGAAGAGTTCATAGTATTTATTTGGTTAAATAGTTGAGCGACTAAAGCTCTTCCTTCACCATCCTTAACTTTAGGATCAAAATTACCTGTATATGTTGGATTAGACATTAAGTCACCAGGTGTATTTGACCTTCCAGCACTAATACTTCTAAATGAAGCAGTGGGCATCTCACCTGAATTTCCAGTAAGGCCCGCATTAAGTGCTGCATAAAGTGCATTATATACTTCCCCTGCTTCTGATTTAATAGCAAGAGGATCTGCTACCATTTTTTTACTACCGTCAGGATTATATTCTAATACTTTTACAGAATGACCAGGTCTACCTGATGCAGCCATATGGTATGAGTGTATCATATAATCTTTATTGCTGGTTCCAGAATCAAATCCCCACTGATCAATATTTGTTATCTTACCCTCTTCTGCTAAAGATGTCACAAGAGCAATATATTCTTCTTTAGAATACATATCTCCTTCAGGTGAAATTATATCTGGCATACCACCTTGATCCATAAACTTAACAATTCGGTTATCTTCTCTAGCATTGGCTCTTGTAAGAGCATACGCATCTCTGTGTATAGAAAGAGCTGTGCTAAAATCTTGATCAGCTACAGTTTGTCTTGATTCAGTTTCTCTCATGCTTTTACTCAATTGCTGAAATACTTGAGTAGTAACTAATTCAGGATCGGTTGCTTTTAAAATTAACTGTCCGGTTTCATCAACACCTGTTATTATTTCCATTTTCTCTTTGAAAATATTTTCAATATCTGCGGTATTAATAAGATTTCCATTATCATCTTCAGCATTTAAAGCATTCCTTAATGTTTCAACTGTACCTGTTACATCTTGACCC